>OHKK01000203.1_pt1 | contig 40330 bp, 37 predicted proteins | sample 1568811 | NCBI WGS metagenome assembly OHKK01 (sample SAMEA3879568, study PRJEB24766) | human gut metagenome | biome: human-associated habitat; feature: feces | place: USA | collected 1985/1987
CGCACGGAACAATCCGTAGGCATCATAGTTGGGGACTTTTGACACCCACATCATATCAGATATTAAAACGTCGCTCTTCTGACTATATATTAGATAGAAAGAGCCTTGCTTACATCATACATATATTCTGAAATGCTCTTCTGCATTGCCAGAGCCTCATCAATATCAAAGTCTGTAAACTCTCCGTTTCTGTATCCTACTACACGGTTTGTCTTTCCTTCTGCCAGAAGGTCTACTGCATAAGATCCCATCATGGATGCATATACACGGTCTGTACATGTAGGACTTCCTCCTCGCTGCATATGGCCAAGGATGGTAGCTCTTGTCTCCATACCGGTAGCTGCTTCGATGCGGCGGGCCATGCTTGCAGAATGTCCGATACCTTCTGCATTGATAATGATATGATGTTTTTTGCCGCGTTTTCTGTTTTCAATAATGTTGTTGATCAGCTTCTGCTCATCATAATCATATTTTTCCGGAAGCAGGATATCTTCTGCACCATTGGCAATACCGCAGTACAGAGCGATGTAACCTGCACCACGTCCCATAACTTCGATGATGCTGCATCTTTCATGAGATGTGGAAGTGTCACGTACTTTGTCGATTGCTTCCATTGCTGTATTGATCGCTGTATCAAATCCAATCGTATACTCAGTACATGCAATATCCAGGTCAATTGTTCCCGGGATACCGATTGTATTGATACCCAGGGCAGCCAGTTTCTGTGCACCTGCGAAGGATCCGTCACCACCGATGACTACCAGTCCGTCAATACCATGCTTTTTGCAGACTTCTGCACCTCTTGCCTGTCCTTCCGGTGTACGGAATTCTGCACATCTTGCTGTATACAGTACAGTACCACCGCGTGAAATGATATCGGATACGTCACGTGCTGTCATATCTTTGATCTCTTCGTTCAGAAGGCCATTGTATCCTTTATAGATACCTTTTACTTTCAGTCCTCTGGAAAGTGCTTTCCTAACAACTGCACGAATTGCCGCATTCATACCAGGAGCATCGCCGCCGCTTGTAAGTACGCCTATTGTCTTTATTTCTTTTGCCATCTTGAAACCTCCTCAGATTCGCTGTTTAGACTCTTTGATTTTCCTAACCAAATACTTCGCTCTCAATTCTAATTCATTTTACCGTTATTTTCAATACACTTTTCAACAACTTTTACATTGTTCTGCCCATATCTTCCAACAAGTTTCTGCAAAAGCGTCTCATCAGCACATACCGACCATGCTTTGCCCAGTTTTTTCATGGATTTTGGGGAACGAATGTAGATCACTACCTGATCGGAGCCATCCGACATACGCAACATTTCATAAAGCACTTTTTCTTCTTTCTCAAAGCTTTCCCGATCCTGAAATTGGATCCACAACTCTTTTGGCATATCAGCAAACTTCCAGATCTTTTCACAGATTATTTTACTTGCTTTTTCCTCTTCCGCAGATACGCGTCCCCGTATGAAAATCTTGCCATCCTGTACAATATCCTTTCGATAATTTTCATAATCTTTCGGGAATACCACCACTTCTACTGTACCCACAAGATCTTCTACTGTGAGAAATGCCATCGTTTTATTTGTCTTGGTATGTTTGATGGTGATCCCATCGATCATGCCGCCGATGATCTGCTTTGTTCCATCAATCACCTTCGAGGCATGAATTTCTTCATCATATGCAAAGTCAAGTGTGGTCGCCGATATATTTTTCCGCCAGATCTTTTCATATTTTTCCAGAGGATGACCACTGATATACACACCAAGCACCTCTTTTTCAAATGCCAGAAGCTGCTCTTTGTCATATTCTTCCACATCCGGCATCCGGATCTCATAATCTTTCTTTTCTTCTTCCGGAACAAAATCAAACAGGGACATCTGACCGGTCATTGCATATTTTTTTTCCTGATTTACACTGTCCAGGATCTGTACATAGACCATCATAAGCTGCTTACGGTTATCACACAATCCATCCAGAGCTCCTGCCTTGATAAAGCTTTCTATCGTGCGCTTATTTAATTCTTTTCCTGAAAGACGTTCTACAAAATCGCGGAAACTTTTGTACCTGCCGCGCACATTTCTCTCTTTTACGATTGCATCGATCACCGGTTTTCCGATACTTTTGATTGCCGAAAGTCCATATCGTATATTTTTCTTATATTTTGTACCCGGTTTTCCCGTTCCATTTTCTTTATAATTCTCATTTTCTTCTACAGAAAATGAACTCTCACCTTTGTTAATATCCGGCGGGAGCAGGCAGATTCCCATCTGACGGCAGGTCAGAATATATTCTGCCACTTTTGGCGGGTTATCAATCACAGATGTCATCAGTGCCGCCATAAATTCTACCGGATAATAATATTTCAGCCATGCCGTCTGATAGGCAACGACCGCATAGCATGCTGCATGTGATTTATTGAATGCATATTTTGCGAAATCTGTCATTTCGTCATAGATATGATTTGCGATTTCCTCTGATATTCCATTTTTGATACAGCCCGGTACACCTTCTTCTTCATTTCCATAAACAAAATTCTGGCGTTCTTTTTCCATGACGGCTGCTTTTTTCTTGGACATCGCACGACGCAGAAGGTCGCTTCGTCCAAGCGTATAACCGCCAAGTGCACGCACAATCTGCATAACCTGTTCCTGATATACAATACAGCCATAGGTCGGTTCCAGAATCGGTTCCAGTTCCTGGCACTCATAAGTAATCGTATCCGGATTGTTCTTGCCCTTGATGTAACGTGGAATAAAATCCATTGGTCCTGGACGATACAGGGAAATACCGGCAATAATATCCTCTAAACTCTGCGGCTTCAGTTCTTTCATGAAGTTTTTCATCCCTCCGCTTTCAAGCTGGAAAATACCTTCTGTTTTACCGGTTCCGATTGAAGCCAGAACTGCTTTATCATTAAAGTCAATATGATCAATGTCGATTTTATTTCCACTGGATTTTTCTGCCAGATGCACCGCATTCTGAATAACCGTAAGCGTACGCAGCCCCAGGAAATCCATTTTCAAAAGTCCTAATTCTTCCAGCGTAGTCATCGTAAACTGTGTCGTAACCGCACCGTCGCTTCCTCTGGAAAGCGGCACAAACTCATCGACTGCTTTCTGACAGATCACAACACCTGCGGCATGCATGGAAGTGTGGCGCGGCAGTCCTTCCAGCCTTCTGGACATATCAATCAGTTCATGCACCTGCGGATCTTCATCATATATTTTCTTGAAATCCGGGTTACGCTGAAAAGCTTTATCTATAGTAATATTCAGTTCGGTCGGTATCATTTTGGCTATAGAATCCACCATCGCATACGGCAGATCCATCACACGGCCGACATCACGGATCACACCTCGTGCTGCCATGGTACCAAAGGTTACGATCTGCGCCACCTGATCTTTCCCATATTTTTCAACAACATAATCGATCACTTCCTGTCTTCTTTCGAAGCAGAAATCCACGTCAATATCCGGCATAGATACTCGTTCCGGATTCAGGAAACGTTCGAACAGAAGATTGTACTTTAACGGATCAAGCTGCGTAATGCCAAGCGTGTAAGAAACCAGGCTTCCTGCAGCAGATCCTCGCCCAGGACCTACCATAATATCGTGGTCACGAGAAAATTTAATATAGTCCCATACAATCAGGAAATAATCAACGTATCCCATTTTTTGTATAATGCCAAGTTCATAATCCAGACGTTCTCTTAATTCCGGTGTTTCCTCTCCATAACAGCGGAGCAGTCCGTCATGGCAGAGCTTCTGCAAATATTCCCATGAGGTATATCCAACCGGCACATCGTATTTCGGAAGCTTGGTCACACCAAATTCAATTTCCACATGACATCGGTCGGCAATTTTCTGTGTATTTTCCAGCGCTTCCCGTGCATACGGAAACAGACTTTTCATTTCTTCTTCCGATTTTACAAAATACTGTCCGCCCTCATAACGCATACGGTCCGTATCTGATAATTTTTTCCCGGTCTGCAGACATAAAAGAATATCATGAGAATCGGCATCGGATGCATACGTGTAATGCACATCATTAGTTGCTACCAGATCAATGCCCGTTTCCTTGCTCATCCTGAAAAGCTGCGTATTGACCGCCTTCTGTTCCGGAATCCCATGATCCTGAAGTTCCAGGAAAAAGTTGTCTTTTCCAAAAATGCTTTCGTAGCGTTTCGCCGCCCGCACCGCTTCTTCATACATGCCGCGCACCAGGTATTTCTGCACCTCTCCGGCAAGGCATGCAGACAGTGCAATAATACCTTCGTGATATGTTTCCAGCACTTCCAGATCCACACGTGGCTTGTAGTAAAACCCTTCTGTAAATCCTTTCGATACAATCTTGGTCAGATTGCTGTAACCTGTGTTATTTTCTGCCAATAAAACAAGATGATAATAGCGGTCATCACTGCTTCCTGCTTCGCGGTCAAATCTTGACCCCGGTGCTACATATACCTCGCATCCAAGAACCGGGTTAATCCCTGCCGCCCTCGCTTCCCGGTAAAAATCAATCACACCATACATTACACCGTGATCTGTGATCGCCGCACTGTTCATGCCCAGTTCTTTTACCCTTGCCACGTATTCTTTGATTTTATTTGATCCATCCAGCAGGCTGTACTCTGTATGGACATGTAAATGTGTAAAACTCACTTCGTACCTCTCACCCTCTCAATATCATATAAATGACTACAATAACTGCTGCTGCGACAAATGCAGGCGTGAACATGGTTTTCGGTTCGCCCGGACGTTTCTGTCTTCTTCTGAAACACCATTTCAGATGTTCATAGCGTCCACAATGTTTTGCGATCCAGATCAGCACACCGGCCGCTGCAAAAATACAGATCGCCGCAATGACAGAATATACATTAATCGCCGAGATCATCATCTGTGTTGTCAGCTGTGTATCCGCACCGGACGCTGCAGAACTTCCGGAAGAATCGATCCGTGTCAGCAGTTTTGAAACTGCCATGAGTACCGTACTCCAGCCATTGATCACAAAATGCGCTGTCATCGTAGCAAAAATGCTTCCGGTTGCCTCCAGCAGAATACCAAATGCAATACCCAGCACAAATGCATAACAAAACTGGTTAAAATTCATGTGCATCAGGCCAAATGCCAGTGCAGATCCAAGAACCGCACACCAGACACCTCTCTGACGATAGCCATTATAATAAAGTCCGCGGAAAGTAAATTCTTCGCAGATCGGTGGAATGACCGCCATTACAACCAGATTTATCCAAAAAGAATTCTGTGCAAGCTCTGCCTGTGAACTTTCAAATGCATTTCGGACAAACAGCATGGAAAGCAGATTCAGCCAGGATGTGACCGGGATCATCAGCAGTGCATACAAAACAACCATAGCAATCACTGATAGTTTCAGCGGTTTAAATGGCATCCACTTTCTCGGATCTATTTTGTTAACAGCCATAAAAACGATTACCGGAATCAAATATAAAATCTGACTTAAAAGCATCAACTGTATTGCGTCCATTGAACGGACAAATGGTATAAAGCCTGCAAAAATACCAGAAAGCAGAATCCAGATGACCGTTCCCAGAAACAGACGGTTTATCTTTGGTGTCTTGTTCATTGTTTTTCCTCCATAAAGTGTTTAACATTATTCTACCATAAAATGCTCTGTTTTTTGTATATCAAAAAACAAAGAATGTGCCTTGGCACATTCTCGCGCCTGCGGCGGTCGCTTGCGATATCTACCTTATACGCCGCAGTGCGCATCCTCGCGGAGCGTTTTTTTACTTTACAGGAAAGCAATTTCCTGTAAAGTGAAAAAGCAGTCGGGTGTTATTCCCGGCTGCCTGATTCTGAATAATTACCGTTTGTCGATACACGATCAGTCGTTGCGGCTGATCATATACTCCATCAGTTTGTCAATATCTGATTTTTCATATGCAACAATCTCCAGTTCCGGAATTTCGCCGTTTGAGAAGATATTTGCCAGAGATACATACTGTGACAGCTTAGATTTCAGATTCAGTCTGTCTCCTTCGCCTGTTACCAGTTCTACTCTTCCTTCACAACTGTCTACTACCTCAAAAAATTTATCAATATCTTTAATTCCCATTACTTTCATGATTCATTCTCCTTTCAGATAAGAAATGTTGAAAAGTGATTTATTTGATTGCGATTGCCTCGATCTCGATCAGGACATCTTTTGGCAGTCTCGCAACTTCCACACAAGAACGTGCCGGATATACACCGGTAAAGTATTTTGCATAAATTTCATTGATGGTGCCAAAGTCTTCCATATTTTTAATAAATACGGTAGTCTTTACTACGTTTTCTGTAGAAGTACCTGCCTCTTTTAACAGTGCTGCCAGATTGCCGATCGCCTGATCTGCCTGTGCGGCTGCACCTTCCGGAATCTCACCCGTTGACGGAACAACCGGGATTACTCCTGATGTATATATCATACCGTTTACTTCGATTGCCTGTGAATATGGTCCGATTGCTGCAGGAGCTTTATCTGTAGCGATTGCTTTTTTCATGATTATTTCCTCCTAACAAAGATACTCTGGATGCCAGACCCAAAATCCTTTTCCGGCACCAGCCTTTTTCACACACTATTATAAATTCACTTTCCAAACAGTGCAAGCAAATTTTTCGTGAATAAACCAGCCAAAAATATGGCAAAATGTTGAACATATCTCCGCGAAATATCTTATCATTCAAAAAATATCAGTAATTTTTACCGTTTTATAATGCGATTCTCAGTAATTTCGATACGTCCCTGTTTCAGCAGTCTTCCGACTGCACGTTTGAAAGCATTCTTACTCAGTCCAAATTCTCTTTTGATAATTTCCGGTGATACTTTATCATTAAATGGAAGTACCCCTTCAAATTCTTCAATGACTTTCATCACTGCTTCCGCATCTTTTTCCATTTGCTGCGGAATTTTTTCTTTATCCGTCAGATCCAGTTTGCCGTCCTCTTTCACTCTGGTTACACGCAGATTCAAAATATCTCCCACACGGTATTTTCCCTGGGCTTCTTTTGCCGGAATCAGTCCGGAATAACAGTCATCCACTGCCACAAAAACGCCAAAATTCTCACTGATTTCATAGATGCGGCCAGTTACTTTTTCATCTTTCTGATATGGAGAATCTTTTTTCAGATACTCATAAACTTTCATAGTAGCACAAAGACGGCTGCTTTTATCAATATAAAGTGCCACCAGGCATTCTTCTCCCGGCTGTACACGTTTTGTCTGTTCTTTATATGGAAGAAACAGATCTTTTTCCAGTCCCCAGTCCAGAAATGCGCCAATCTTGCCGGTATCTGCAACATGAAGCACTGCCGTCTCTCCGAGACGTATTTTCGGTGTGCGCATTGTTGCGATCAGACGGTCTTTTGAATCTTTGTATAAAAAGACCTCTAATCTGTCCCCTGCCCTGGTTCCTTCCGGCACTTCTTTTCCCGGAAGCAGTACTTTCTCTGCAGCATCTTTTTCTTCTCCCAGATAAACACCAAATCCCACTTCTTTTACTACATAAAGTTCCTGACTTTCTCCTAAACGAAACATATCTTTTCTCCTGTTTTCTGTATTCCTGTTTATTTGCTATGAAATTCGTAACTGTTCAGCACCTTCACAGTTACGAGTCAAAATACATTTAAAATCACCTTCGGTGATGGCATTTTGACTTGCACGTCTCGGGATTTTGGCATATTCATGCCAAAACACCTCGCGGGATACTACCTACTGAATAGTTACTGAAATTCTACCATTGCATACGGTTTCTGTGCCTCATCACACAGCATCACCGTACATTTTTTATCTTCTATATAAATATAAGGTACCACCACATCTCCAAGAAGGGCGGCTTTTTTATATTCTGCACGCATCTGGATAATCTGAAAGTCATCCGGCAGAAACTCCATCGCCATCTGCACATACTGTCCGTTATTGACATGATGATTGGTATCAATGTGATGTTTCACGATCAGAAAGCGCTCTTTCTTTTCCATTTCTTCCGGAAGTGCGATCTTTCGTGGTGCATAATCCATATCCAGCTTTTCATGCAGCACATACGCTTCCTGTTCCTCTTTCGGAACTCTGGTCGGATGTCCGGTCTTTAAATCCACGTAAGTCCATAATGTATTCGCCCAGGCAAGCTTTTCGCCTTTTTCATCCCGGATGCAGAAATTCCTTTCACCCAGAAATCCCTTAAAAGAATACGGCCAGGTCTGAACTGTGATCTTTTGACCAAATACCGGCAGCTCTCCCAAAACGATCTGCCATGAGGAAAGTACCCATGCACAATTTTTTTCTTTTAAGTAGTCAATTCCAAAACCTATATATTCGGAGTGAAAACTGCTGCAGTCCTGAAAATAATTTAATATAGAAAGAAGTGTGATCCTGCGGTTTTCATCCACTTCACTGTAACGAACTCTGCTGTCAAACTGATATATCATCGATTTCCCCAACTTTCGTTTTCTTTTATTCCTATGAGCTGCCCGGCAAACGAAAAACTTATAAGTCATATATACAGAAAAGGCTGTCTTATAAAGACAACCTTCTTAACTGGGCTACAAGGATTCGAACCTTGAAATGACGGAGTCAGAGTCCGTTGCCTTACCATTTGGCGATAGCCCATCATTATTTTGCTCTGCTGCGTTTCGTCGCTCGCAACAATGAGAATTATATAGTACTGTTCGGAAAATGTCAAGCACTTTTTTTTATTTTTTTCAGTTTTTTTATTTTCCCTTTTCTTCCAGCCTGCAATGTGTTATAACAGGAATCAAAGAACCCGAATGTATGCAGATTGGAGGAAATTATGAGTACTATGAAACTCACCCTGCTGACAGACTTTTATGAACTGACAATGATGCAGGGCTATTTTAAAACACAAAATACCGAAAAAGTGGTTTTTGATGCTTTTTATCGTAAAAACCCATGCGACGGCGGTTATGCGATCACCGCTGGTCTGGATCAGGTGATTGATTATATCAAAAATCTGCGTTTCAGCAGTGAAGATATTTCCTACTTGCGAAGCCTGAACACCTTTGATGAAGATTTTCTGGATTACCTGGCTGATTTCCGTTTCAGTGGTGATATTTATGCCATTCCGGAAGGCACCGTTGTTTTCCCTCGCGAGCCGCTGATCAAAGTAGTTGCTCCTATCATGGAAGCACAGCTTGTCGAAACAGCGATCCTTACGATCATTAACCACCAAAGTCTGATCGCAACAAAGGCTTCCCGTGTTGTCTGCGCTGCAAAGGGAGATGGCATTATGGAGTTTGGCCTGCGTCGTGCCCAGGGTCCGGATGCCGGTGTATATGGTGCAAGAGCTGCTATGATCGGCGGATGTATCGGCACTTCCAATGTACTCGCCGGACAGCTTTTTGATGTTCCGGTAAAAGGCACACATGCACACAGTTGGATCATGAGCTTCCCGGACGAGTATACCGCATTTAAGACTTATGCAAATATGTATCCGGACGCCTGCTGCCTGCTGGTTGATACTTACGACACTTTAAAATCCGGTGTGCCAAATGCGATCCGCGTATTTGAAGAAATGCGAAATGCCGGTATTCCGCTGAAAAATTACGGAATCCGTCTCGACAGCGGAGATTTGGCTTATATGTCCAAACAGGCAAGGAAACTGCTGGATGCTGCCGGTTTTGATGATGCTTATATTTCTGCTTCCAGTGACCTGGATGAATATCTGATCGAAAGTTTAAAAGCTCAGGGATGCAAAATCACTTCCTGGGGTGTCGGAACCAACATGATCACATCCAGGGACTGTCCGGCTTTTGGCGGTGTATACAAACTTGCTGCCGTAGAGGACAAAGAGACCGGAGCATTTATTCCAAAAATCAAGCTTTCCGAAAATACAGAAAAGATCACAAACCCTGGAAATAAAACTATTTACCGTATCTACAGCAAAGCAACCGGAAAAATCCGTGCAGATCTGATCTGTCTTGCTGATGAAGCATTTGATGAGAGCAAGGATATGATCATTTTTGATCCGCATGAAACCTGGAAAAAGACCAAAGTACGTGCAAATACCTACACACTTCGCGAACTGCTCGTTCCAATATTTAAAAACGGTGAATGTGTATACCACTCTCCGAGCGTTATGGAAATCCGCGATTACAGCAAAAAAGAGCTGGATACTATCTGGGATGAGACAAAACGGTTTGTTAATCCGCAGCATGTTTATGTAGATCTTTCTGATAAACTCTACAAGATTAAATCTGATCTGCTTGAAAAAATGAGTCTGGAAGCTCTTGAATACTAACATAGCATAAAATAAAGATCCCCTTCATAAACTGTTTTCAGTACAGGAAGGGGATTTGTTATGTTTTGTTATGAAATGCTTGTCAACTGTAACAACAGACTGCCTGAAGATTTTGTCCCACCGTCACTGGCTGTACCTGATATTGCGTTTGCCGCAGATCCTTCAGACGAGAAACGTTTTCTGGAAGTCCGGGCTGCAAAGCATGCCAAACGCCTTTTTGATGCTGCCAAAGCGGAAGGAGTCTTTCTTTATGGAATTTCCGGATACCGCAGCTACAAACGTCAGAAGATACTTTACCAAAATGCCTGTCGTAAATCTCCGGTGGAGTCATCCTTATGTGAAACCGCCATGCCGGGATGCAGTGAACATCAGACCGGCCTAGCTCTGGATGTATCCTGCCCTGCCGTCTCTTTAAATCTTTCGCAGACTTTTGCAGAAACGGTCGAAGGGCGATGGCTTGCCCGCCATGCCCCTCTTTATGGTTTTATCATACGTTATCCCAAAGGCAAAGAACATCTGACAAAGATTCCGGCTGAGCCGTGGCATATACGGTATGTCACCAGAAGCCTCGCCCTGTGCCTGACGCTCACCGGGCAGGTTCTGGAAGAATATTATGCCTGCTGTGACCGATAAAATCTGAAACCTACCAGTGTTGTGAGCACTTCCGTAACCGGAAAGGTCAGGTTATTATGTAACAACGTAAGCAAAGACACAGGATTTTTCCTGTGCCTTCGCCTTTACTGTTCCATTTGTCTTCCCATAAATCCTGCTGCACATTTTGCAAGTGCATTTTCGGTTTCGCCCATTTTGACACTGCGGTCTTTTCCGGAGAGGATTACCGAGCCGATCGCATCACCTCCGCAGAGGATCGGTGTTATCACCTGCTGCACTTCCGGCTTTTCGTCATCGTTTGTAAGTTCTACATGACGTTCTGGTGTTTTTCCTGCAAGTATGGATTCTCTTTCGTTAATCATCTCTTCCAGTACTCCGCTAATGGATTTCCCGACATAATCTTTTTTCAGACCACCTGCTGCCGCCACGATCTGATCCCGGTCTGTGATACAGACTGCATGCCCGCTTGTCTGTGCAAGTGATTCTGCAAATTCTCTGGCAAATTTTCCAAGCTCTCCAATCGGTGAATATTTTTTTAAAATTACTTCTCCTTCGCGGTCTGTGAAAATCTCCAGTGGATCTCCTTCTTTGATTCTCAATGTTCTGCGGATTTCTTTTGGAATAACAACTCTTCCCAGATCATCAATACGCCGAACAATTCCTGTAGCTTTCATTTATCTGTTTCCTCCTGTATTCTTCATGCTTTTCCATATTTTGCACTGTATGGATAGTATGTGAAAACATGAGGGAATTATGCGTGAAATTCAATTCAATCATTCTATCAAGCTATTTTTCTCTCGTAATGCTTTTCATATGGTCACCCACTTTCAAAAATCGAATTTTTTTCATTTTTTGAAACTCAGTGTAAAAACATATGAACCATCAAATTTATCGGAAAACTTGTCGAAACACCAACTAAGTATCCGTTCTGTTTTTCCAAATTATCTATAAGCTAACCTCACTTCCTTAATAGGCTTCAAAAAATGAATATGGTCCACGAAAACGAATAATTTTCTCTTCATATTGAAATTTTATCATATCCTTATCATTACTAAGATAAGCTCTGTCATTATCCATTATAACACCTCCAAAACACTTTTTTCATTTTAACATGAACAGAAACATTCAACAATATCACCAATAAAAAAAAGAGCGTCTATCCACCATTTTTAAGAGATGAATAAACGCTCTCATAAATATCTTTTTCAGCCCTGCTGACCGTTTGCCTGGCGGATCATATCTTCTACGACAATGTCAAAGATTTCTCCCACAGAGTTGCAGTACTCTAAAATTTTCCATGGCTCATTTGTATGGAAATGGATTTTTACCAGATCTTCATCTCCGGCTGCGATCAGGCTGTTTCCTTCGAAATGTTCGGTGATGTAATCTGAAATTTCATCCTCATCCAGATCTTCGTCTCTTCTTTCGATCAGCAGCTGTGTGTCATAGCGGTATGCAAACTGATCATCTTCTGCATCAATTGAATGAATTGCCATTTTCTTATCCTCCTGTATGTTGAAATTGAAACAGTAAATGATTCGTAACTGTTCTTATATCCGGCAACAAATACTTTGATTTGTGCCGGGAAATTGCTGTAGTTCTATTTTATCGAATATTATCTCTTTTATGACATCCTCCCCCACCTCGGCGGATTTGGTTCTCGTTCGATAGCACCAGTGTGCTAAGCATAAGCGAGCTAATCCCACTTTCTGAGAGCAAGATTTTTTGTTTTTGTGTTCTTGTAACCACAGGCTGAACAGATCTGACTGCTTGCGAAAAATTTATCCACCTTCACAAGTTTTTTCCCCTGTTCCTCCAGTTTGTATTTTAAGAATGTGGTGAACATCCCCCATCCGTTATCCGAAACGGATTTTCCAAAATTCAGCGACCGCGACATTGCTTTCATATCCAGATCTTCTATACATATACAATCATAGGCAATTTCAAATATCCATTCGATATGGTTATGTTCCCATTGATGCAGATCGTTGAATAGCTGCTTTTATTACGCTTTTTGGATTTGAACCTTGGGAAACCTGTTTTTGGCTGTTTAAAAAAATTCTGGAACGCCGTATCAAGTGTACACCATCCTCACACAGCCGAACGTCCTGGAGAACAAAATTTTCTGTGCATCATTAGTATATATTCTGAATTTATAGGCCCTGTTTGCCACGCGGTCACTTCCTTTTTCGTTCCTTTTCCCCCTGGCTTTCTATGTATTTTTTGAGCACTCCAATGGGTGTACCACCGGTTGTAAGCAGACAAAAACTCTGGCTCCAGAAACGTTCTTTCCACAACTTTTGCCGTATCTGCGGAAATTCCTTCTTAAGAAGCCTGCTGCTTGCACTTTTATATGCATTTATGAACTTGCTTATTTCCGTATTTGGGTGTGCCCTGAAAAGTATATGTACATGGTCTTTGTCGTGATTCCATTCTTCAAGAGTGATATTGTAATTTGGAGCAATATACTCAAAGATCTCTTTTGCCCTGCCAGAAACAGTATCATCAAAAACCTGTCTGCGGTACTTAACCACAAGTACAAGATGATAGTGCAGCAGGAATACCGAATGTGCATTATTATCCAAATTCATTGTATTTCAGCCTTTCTTTATGATTCGACTGAATATATTATACTATGATCAGAGCACAATATCAAGAGGATAATACGCAGAAATGCACACTCCTGCACTTTCATCTCGGTAATTGAATTGCCGAGGATTCCCGTTTATTGTCCTAAAATGGCTTTGCTATCCTCTGGCTTTACTTTGCCAAAAGCCTTACACAATAGATTGACTTTGTGGAACTGAACCGTTAGAATATTTTAAAAAAGAAAGGCAATAGCATGATGTTTCTTCATAACAGAAGATATATTCCTATTTTAGATCCTTAGTGCAGTATAGAAATCAATCATATACAAAACTATGAAAAAGGAATCTAAAATTATGTTCAGAAAATTTTTTAAATATGTGACTCAGAGTATGGCCGGAATGATCGGTATATCGATCTATATTCTGGCAGATACTTTTTTTATTTCGCTGCATTCCGGTGCGAATGGTCTGACGGTTCTGAATCTGATCCTGCCGGTTTACGGCGTGCTGTATGCAATCGGGGCAATGATCGGAATCGGTTCTGCGACAAGATACTGCATCATAAAATCAAAAGGTAAAAATGCGGACTGCTATTTCGGACAGTCTCTGATGTGGAGTATTCTGTTCAGCATTCCGTTTGTACTGTGTGGAATTTTATTTCCGGCAAATATCCTGAAAATACTCGGTGCAGATGCAAGTCTTGTGAAACTTGGAACGGTTTATCTTCGAATCGTTCTGCTCGGGTCGCCGTTTTTTATGTCAAACCATACGTTCACGGCATTTACCAGAAACGATGACGCACCGTCAAGGGCCATGCTGGCATCGATTATCGGAAGCCTGTTTAACATTGTGTTTGACTATATTTTCATGTTTCCGATGAATATGGGGCTGGCAGGTGCCGCTCTTGCCACTGCCCTCTCTCCGGTAGTTACCATGAGTGTATGCAGCACACATCTTTTCGGTAAAAAAAGTCAGGTGCCAATGCATCTTTCTGTGCCGTCTTTCCGACATCTGATCTCCTGCTGCCAGCTTGGTATTTCTGCGTTTGTCGGAGAAATTTCTTCAGCCGTGATCACAACTGTTTTCAATATGCTGCTGTTAAACCTTGCCGGAAATATCGGCGTAGCAGCCTATGGTGTGGTGGCTAATTATTCGATCGTTGCGGTATCTGTTTTTAATGGACTTGCCCAGGGAACACAACCGCTTTTCAGCGAAAGTTACGGTGCCGGAAACAACAACGATGTCCATAAAATTCTACGCTACGGCATCCTGACCTGCCTGATCGTAGAGGCAATGGTCGTGATCTGTGCATGGGGCATGACAGATACGCTGATCGCCATTTTCAACAGTGAACAGAACCTTCAGCTTGTCACTTATGCCCAGAGCGGAATGCGGTTGTATTTTCTCGGATTTCTACTCGCCGGGATCAACATTTTGCTGGTATCTTACTTTTCAGCCGTGGATGACAGCCTGCCGGCGATCGTCGGATCCATTATGCGGGGAGCAGTGGCAATCACTGTCTGTGCAATCCTTCTCTCTGGATGGTTTGGCATAAGCGGCGTGTGGATGTCATTTCTTTCATCTGAAATACTGACATTTGTGACAATCCTGGCTTTATACAAGTTTCTGCCGCACACCAAAAAATGACACCTTGCAGTGGAAGTACCTGGCGTGGAAACATCCAACGAATGGTGCGAACCGGTCAGCGATTCAGAATATGGCAAGTTAGTTGAACCAAATCAGGTAAGCAGCAAAGCGGATTGCGAATATCCGCCTGACACTTTTTAAATTTTCATCATCCCTGACATAATGCAGCCTCCGGCTGCACCACACTCCTTGAGACTCATCCACTGAGTCTCATCAAATTTAATCCCACCGATAGCGTACACCGGAAGATCGACTGCTGCACAGACCTGACGTAAAAAATCAAGTCCCCGTGGCTGCAGTCCTTTTTTGCAGTCGGTTGCATAAATATGCCCGGCTGTCACGTAAGACGCGCCAAGACGCTGTGCTTCTTCTGCCTGCTCGACAGAATGTACCGATGTGCCGATTTTCTGTATAATCTCTGTCTGGTTCTCTGGTATATCCAAGTTCTGAGATTCCCGGCATTTTTGCTTTTTCTGGTTCTGTTTCTCCAGAACAAACTGACGCAGAATGGGAAGCGGCAGATGTACCGTATCACATTTCAGTTTTTCCGCGACCTGCCAGAATGTATGCAAAATACACGGAACCTGATATTTCGCACAGATCGCCATCACTTCCCGTGCCAGTTCTTCATATTCTTTTTCTGAGAGATCTTTTTCCCGCAGGATCAACGCATCCGGATGCATTTCACAGACTCTGCAGATCTGTTCCAGAAAAGGACGCTCTGCCAGGCTGCGGTTTGTGACCGCCACAACCTGACCATATTCCCTATACATAGATATAATCCGACAGGACCGGCTGAAGATTGTGTGCCAACAATGCATCGTAAACTTCTTCCACGGACCTGCCATCGGAAATCTCGAACTGATCGTCTCCTTTGTCCTCGATGTCTTCGACATGGCTGCCGATTCCGGTGCTGACTCCCGCTGAGATCTTGGTTGCGGCGATTCCGACCAGATTGTCACGGACTCTCTCACATTCTCTTGTCGATACGGTAATGCTCGCAAACGGCATAAACAGACGATATGCACAGACTACCTGTAAAAGCTGCCGTTCATGGACATCCATTGGATTGATGCGGTCATTGTTGATGATCGGGCGAAGCCGCGGACAGGAAAAAGCAATTTCTGCGTGCGGATATTTTCTCTGTAAAAGCCATGCATGATAACCGGTTGCAAATGCATCTTTACGGAAATCATCCAGACCAAGCAATGCCCCGAATCCGACGCCTCGCATGCCGCCCATCAGTGCACGTTCCTGTGCATTGACACGGTAAGGATAAATACGTTTGTGTCCTGCCAGATGCAGCGTCTCATACTTATCAGAATTGTATGTTTCCTGGAATACCGTTACATAATCTGCACCACATTCGTGAAGATAAGCATATTCATCAGAATTGACCGGATAAATCTCAAGACCGATCACCTTGAAATATTTCTGTGCGATCTTGCAGGCTTCTCCGATATATTCTACGGTAGATTTGCTGCGGCTCTCGCCGGTCAGGATCAGAATCTCCTGCAGACCGGTCTTTGCGATCGCTTCCATCTCTTTTTCGATTTCCTCTGCATTTAACTGTGCACGGTTGATCTTATTGTGGCAGTTGAATCCACAATAGATACAATAATTCTCACAGTAGTTTGCAATGTAGATCGGTGTGAACATATAGACACTGTTTCCGAAATGTTTTCTCGTCTCCACCTGGGCTGCCTGGGCGATCTCTTCCAGCAGCGGCAGGGCTGCCGGCGATAAAAGTGCCTGGAAATCTTCCGGCGTACGCTCGCTGTGTGCCAGTGCTCTTCTTACATCTGCTTCGGTATATTTATCATAATCATAGGCTTCCATCTCGCTGACCACTTTGTCCAGAACTTCAGAGCCGATATCTTCCATGCCTTTCAGGTATTTCATATGGTCGATGCGGTTTTTTTTCTGATCTTCCAGAATTTCAGCACTTAAAATGCTCTCATTTACATGCGTGTTTTCCATGACGGCGGCCTCCTAATCCTGCAGAAATCCGGTTAGCGGAGAAGATGCACTCGCACCGCGTTCGATCGTTCTGCCAAGCCCGGAAAGATATGCACTTCTTCCGGCTTCGATCGCCTTTTTAAATGCTTCTGCCATCGCCGGAACATCACCTGCGGTTGCGATCGCTGTGTTTGCCATCACCGCAGCGGCTCCCATCTCCATCGCCTCACATGCCTGGGACGGTCTGCCGATACCGGCATCCACAATGATCGGCAGTTCCATTTCATCGATCAGTATCTGGATAAATTCCTTTGTGCAAAGTCCTTTGTTGGAACCGATCGGTGCACCGAGCGGCATGATACAGGCTGCTCCGGCATCTGCAAGTGCTCTTGCCGCATTCAGATCCGGATACATATAAGGCATGACAACAAATCCTTCTTTTGCCAGGATTTCGGTCGCCTTGATCGTCTCATAATTATCCGGAAGCAGATATTTCGAATCATGCACCACTTCGATTTTTACGAAATTGCCGCATCCGAGTTCTCTGGACAGTCTTGCAATACGGACTGCCTCTTTTGCATTTCTTGCTCCGGAAGTGTTTGGAAGCAGTGTGACATCATCCGGAATATAATCCAGAATGTTTGCCAGACCGCCTTCGTTTGCACGACGCAGAGCCAGGGTGATGATCTGTGCATCGGCTTTCTCAATACAGGCTTTTACAAGATCCAGAGAAAATTTTCCGGATCCCAGAATAAAACGGGAGGTAAATTCATGTCCTCCCAGGATAAATTTATCGTCTTTTGTGTTCATGATTTTTCCTTTCTTTCACATAACAATTCTATATTTCACAGCGTTTCCATTTTGCGAAAAATATTGTTCTTTTCTGATCGTGTTATATTTCTTCTTCGCCCAATATCAGTCGTGTTATCATATTTGCTTCATGTGCCGCACAGATTGCCACGCGAGGTGCCATCAGACCGTTGCCATACTCCGGTTCTGTCATGCCATCCCCGCACAGATAAAAGTTTTTCATCAGACGCCTGGTGCGGATCGTGTTGCTGCTGCCATATCCTGCCATTCCAGTCGCCGATACCAGCTTTTTCTCCGGGAAATGTTCCAGCACACCATTGACCAGCATTGCTTTTGCCTCCGGACGGTCAAAAGCTTCACAGATGATCGGTTCGTCCCCCAGCAGCTCCACCAGATTTTCTTCTGTCACTTTCACACAATCCGTGTGGATGTCCAGATATGGATTGATCTTCAGCAGCAATGACTTCAGGGCATCGGTTTTGTACATGCCAAGATGCTCCATAAAATACTGCTGGCGGTTCAGATTTGTGATATCCACGACATCAAAATCAATCAGATGCAGATGGCCGACACCGATCCTTGCCAGTGCGCAGGCTACATTCGAGCCAAGTCCGCCAAGTCCTGCGATCGCCACACGTCCTGCGGAAAGCAGTGTCTGCTTTTCCGGTGAATGACGTTCATTGAGTGCCTCCAGGATTTCTTCTTTTGTCAGTTTCTTTTTCATTTTCAGCCCCCTCCGACAAAGGTAACGATCTCCATGCTGTCACCATCTTTTAATCTCGTTTCCGAATAGAGATATTTCGGAAGGATTTCTTCGTTTAATTCCACAACGATACGATTTGTCTGGTAGTTGTTCTGCTCCAGATATTCTGCGACTGTGAGGTCTGCGGAAAGGGTTGTCTGGTTTCCGTTTATTGTAACCATAAGGTGCCTCCTTTCAAGATTTGTGCATATTTCTGAAAATTTCTGAAATGCCAGAATACCAGCATTTTCCTGTAAATTACTAAAGTTCAAGTCGGACGCATGTGAGACTTGGCACGCGATTCTGGTCAGCTTTGCTGACATTTACCTAACAGAATCGCTGTGCATCCCCGCGGAGCGTTTTTTGATTTACAGGAAAGCATTTTTCTGCAAATCAAAAAGAGTCCACAAAGAACTACACCCGTGGTGGTGTACCCCTTCATGAACTCTCGCTCACTCTCGTTATTTTATATTCTGTTTTCAGACAAATACCACTATAACAAACGAATCATGTCTTGTCAATCCAAACTTTCTACAGCGAAATCCATCCCATGACATTTGCAATGGAGCTGAGAAGAATAATAATAACACAGGCGCATGCCAGATATTTCAGGAAAAAATGATACAGTTTCTTCCGTTTGAAATCGGATGACTGTTCGATCTCTGCGTCCATCTTTCGAAATCCGACGACTCTCAGGATCAGGATACAGGTGGCAAGTGCTGCGATCGGCATCATAACTGAGTTGGTGAGGAAGTCAAAGAAATCCAAAAACTGCATGCCAAGGATCTTTACGGAATCCCAGATGCCATATCCGAAAGAGGATGCAGTTCCGATCACCAGCATCACGACCACCATCAGCAGACAGCATTTCACACGGCTCCAGTGAAGCTCATCATTCAGAGTAGAAACGCTGGTCTCCAGAAGTGAGATCGCACTGGTCAGTGCTGCAAACAAAAACATCAGAAAGAATGCAATACCGACAACCGTGCCGATTCCCATGCTTGCAAACACTTTCGGCAGTGTGATGAACGTTAGTGCCGGTCCTGCCTGTAAAGTTTCCATATCTCCGCCGGAGAATGCAAACACTGCCGGAATGATCATCAGACCTGCCAGAAGTGCAATGCCGGTATCAAAAATTTCAACCTGTGTGGTGCTTTTTTCGAGGTCTACGTCTTTTCCAATATAAGATCCATATGTGTACAAGATACCCATCGCAATCGACAAGGAATAGAACATCTGCCCCATTGCTGCAACAACGGTCATCCAGGAAAAGTTCTCCAGATTTGGAATCAGGAAATATTTGATACCTTCCACTGCTCCCGGTCTTGTGATGGAATAAACAGCCACACAGGCTGCCAGCAGGATCAGAAGCGGCATCATAACTTTTGAAACACGCTCAACTCCATTTTTTACGCCTGCAAGAATCACGAGAAATACCAGTGCCGCAAAGATCAGAAACCATAATTCTACTTTACCGGAAGAAGTGATAAAGCTGTTGAAATAACCATCCTGTGCAACAAGATTTGCATTGCCCCTGATATACTCAAACAGGTATTTCATAACCCAGCCGCCGATCACACTGTAATAAGGAACGATCATCATTGGAATGACTGCATTGATCCAGCCGCCAAAATGAAACGGCATGCTTTTTCCAAAACTGTGAAATGCTCCAACCGGACTTTTCTTTGTCATGCGTCCAAGTGCTGTCTCGGACACGATCATAACATAGCCAAATGTAAGCATTAAGATCAGATAAATTAGCAGAAACATACCACCGCCGTACTTAGCAGCCAGGTATGGGAAACGCCAGATATTTCCAAGTCCTACGGCAGATCCGGCAACTGCCAGTACATATCCGATGCGACCGGAAAATTTGCCGCGTACATGTGCAGAACCTATCGTCTGCTTTTTCTTTAAATCCATAAAAAATCCCCCTGTATAAATAAAGAGCCTGTTCTTTATATCAGAAAATCCCTCACAGCAGAAACCTGCCTGCTGTAAGGGATTTCACTATTTAAAACTTACAAAATGATTGTTCTCAAGAATCTGAAAATATTTTACGATTCGTGGATAAAGTGGTTCTGCCGCTTCTCCAAACTGCTCTTTTTCCAGAGCTGCCAGATCCATGACTGTTCTCTCTCCATCAATAAAAGGCCAAAGATAACTTCCATGTACATCCAGATGTATCTTTGTGACTTCCGGGCGGTTAAATACTTTCTGTGCGATCCCGTTAAAAAAACCTTCATTTTTTACTTCCAGTATCACGCGGTCTCTGAAGTCTTTGTGCCACTTCAGACCTTCTGCTTTTACCGGAATCAGATCCAGATAATTTATCTGTTTTTCCTGTTTCTTTTTTCTCATGCTTTTTTCTTTTTCTTAAGAGAGAAGTAAAGCAGGGATGCAATCATCAGCACCATAAGAATGACACCACCGATGTTGCCAAAGTTTACACTCTCTCCGATGCTTGTGTTGATACCAAATACTGCGAAAATTGCCAGCAGGATACCTACCAGACCTTCTCCGGCGATCATACCTGCACAGTACAGTGTTCCGTCTGTGGACTGCTGTTCTTTTGTCTTTTCATCGACATTTTTACGTCCATCCATCAGCATACGTACGACACCACCGATCATGATGGTTGCGTTCAGGTAGATTGGCAGATACAGACCGATTGCAAACGGCATTACCGGAATACGCAGGATCTCAAGACCCAGTGCCAGGAATACACCAACAAATACAAGATTCCATGGCAGGTTTCCTCCCATGATGCCTTCTACGATCATCTTCATCAGAGTTGCCTGAGGAGCCGGTACTTCTGCTCCGCCGTAGCCCCATGCTGCATTCAGCAGATAAAGGACACCACCGATAGCCAGACCGGATGCAAGAACACCGATCAGCTCACCGATCTGCTGTTTTTTCGGTGTGGCACCCAGCAGATAACCGGTCTTCAGATCCTGCGAAGTATCGCCTGCGATTGCTGCAATGATACAGATAACAGAACCGATCGCAATTGCTGCTGTCATACCGTCAATACCTGTTTTTCCGCTTCCTTTGATTGCCATAGTAGCGATCAGCAGAGTAGCGATTGCCATACCGGATACCGGGTTGTTAGAGCTTCCTACCAGACCTACCATACGGGAGGATACTGTTGCAAAGAAGAATCCGAAGATTACGATCAGTGCTGCTCCAAGCAGAGTTACCGGAATAGCCGGTACTGCCCAGATGATAACAACCATAGCAACGATTCCGACCAGGATGAACTGCATCGGCAGATCCTGTGCGGTACGTGCGGTACTTGTATTTTTTCCGCCTTTTACGCTCTTCATGGAGTCGCTGAATGTTCTTACGATCAGTGGCAGTGATTTGATCAGGGAGATGATACCGCCTGTTGCGATGGCACCTGCACCGATATATTTTACATAAGTACTCCAGATTGCCGCTGCACCGCCGCCTGCATAAAGCTGAGCGATTGTTGTGCCTGCTTTTGCCGGATACAGCCAGGTATCAGGTCCGAACAGACAGATCAGCGGGATGATAACCAGCCATCCGAATACAGAACCAACAAACATGTAAGATGCGATCTTTGGTCCTACAATATAACCAACACCAAGCAGTGCCGGGTATACTTCCATACCGATCTCACCTTTGAAAGATTTAAAAGCTGCTGATACGTCTGCCGGGATCACCTTCAGACCATCAACGATAAATTTAAATACTGCTGCAAGTCCCATACCGGAGAATACCGTAGAAGCGTTTGCTCCGCCTTCTTCGCCGGCCAGAAGTACGTCTGCACATGCAGTTCCTTCCGGGTAAAGCAGTGTCTGGTGCTCTTTCACGATCAGGGCATTACGAAGCGGTACCATGAAAAGTACACCTAAAACACCGCCGCAAAGTGCGATCAGTGTGATCTCTACCAGGCTCGGCATAGAGCAAAGACCCTCTTCTGCCCAGAGGAACAGTGCCGGCATCGTAAAGATCGCTCCTGCTGCAAGTGACTCACCGGCTGAACCGATGGTCTGTACCATGTTACTTTCAAGGATGGAGTTCTTACGCATGATAATGCGGATAACACCCATAGATATAACTGCTGCCGGAATAGAAGCAGAAACAGTCATACCAACTCGGAGTCCAAGATATGCATTGGCTGCTCCGAAAATTACTGCGAGCAAAACACCCATAATAATGGAAGTCACAGTAAGCTCCGGCATGATTTTGTCTGCCGGAATGTACGGTTTGAATTCGTCTTTCTTATTCATTTCCTTTTCCTTTCATACATTTTTATAACGATCCAGGAATCTTCGTAATCCGCCCTCTTTTATCCCTGGATGATTATATCCATAGATTTATATTCTACCTAAAATCCGACTCAATTGCAAGGATATAATGCATTTTTCTACTTTTTTCCTATTTTTCCAATCCATTTTTTATGCACTTTGCAGGCATCTTAATACCCGGGTCAAAAGTCTGAAATCACATTATGAACCGGACGGAATCCTGACGATTTTCTGTTCCCCTTCCATCTCTGTCCTCACAAGCACCGGCATATGGCGTTTGCGAAGGGCATGGATCAGCGGATACACCGCAAAAAGTTCTCCCTGCACATAGACTGCCTCCGGTTTGGATCTCAGGATTTTTTTCACCTGCTCCTTGATCCGTGCTTTCCACTCCTGTTTTTCGAGCGTGGATTCTCCGTAAATACCATCCCACTCCATCGGCGGAAGTTCCGGCAGTTTTACATGGACAATCTTTGCCTGCGAAAACTGCGGAAGTTTTAAAAGCAGTGCATCGCCTTTATCATCACCTCCAAGGCTTACGATCACAACTTCTTCGTGAAACTGCTGCTGGCTGATCCTGCATGCCTTTATGGCGTCTTCAAGCGTACTTGTCGTCATCAGAAATCCCCCCTTATGGCAGAATTCTGCACCGGCAAGACCGCTCTCCTCTTTTAATTCTTCTTTTTCCAGCCCAAGCCAGCTCTCCGGAAAACTGCATTTATAATTCAGCGAATACTCCCGTTTCTGAGGCTGAATACAGTACCCGCCACGGTTCGACGGAAAGATCACAAATGCGATATCCGTCTCGGAAAGGTATTTCTGACACGGGATAAAATCCGGCAGAACCAGGATCTGTCTTTCATACTCCGGCTTTTTGCCGGCTGCGATCTCTGCCTGATGCTGCTTTAATATTTCCTCCACTCGCTTATCCGCACGCTCGTTGCCCCGGTAACGCTCCAGTTTATTGTCCAGGATCATGCCTGCAACGCCGACTGCCCTGAAAAACGCTGCATCGTTTCCGCCCTGTGCATCCCATTGCGGATTGAAATTGCCGATCAGCGTTGCAAGCTCATTTTTTTCGCCGGTGTTGTCGTTGTTGTCCAATGGCTGCACAAAAGCCTCATCAAATTTTTCTGCCAGTTCTTCCCCTAAAATCTCAGCACCCAGATCTTCCCACAGAAGCCCGAAAGCCGCATATGGCACGCCATTTTCACGCACTCTGCTGTCTCTCTGGTGATGATCGTATTTTCCTCTTCCGATATCAAAGACTATGCCCTGAAAATCCTCCGGCACCTGACTGCCGCGGCAGATCGTGATCTCCGGATTGATCGACAGCAGCAGTGCCGCCGAAAACACATCGTCGGCATGGAATTTGCCGCTGTGGGTAAATGCCTGCGCATCTTTTTCTTTAATTTGCTCCATTAACTGTGTCATGAAATTTCACCTTTCCGATCAACATATCATCATTTGCATTTTTCAGAACCGGAATGATCACACCACATTCACTTCCGATCGATTCCAGTTTGTTTGGCGGTGCACAGAAAATAACCTGGAAATCCTGATTTTTGAAGAAATCAAGCATCAGTTTAATATTGTGGTCACTCATTTTTTCGAACGGCTCATCAATAAAGATCAGACGCACGGAATTGACACGCACGTTGTAGAGCATGGAGAGTGCAGCCGACAAAATCAGCGTGTATGGAATCTGCGTTCCGGCACCGGAATTGTATCCTACCTGTTTGGATAATTTTCCGTCTTTTACTTCTTCGTTGTTGATGATGATCTCGTAGCTCATATAATTGCGGTAATCTGCAAATTTCTGTATCTCCGCCAGATCATTTTTTTCAATGATGCGGTTGATGATATCCTTGATCTCCCGCTCCCGTCTCTCTACTTCGTCATCCTCATACCCCATCAGCTTTGTAAGGGCAATCTGACCATCTGCCAGATTGCCGGTCTGCTGAAGATATTCTGCATAACGCAGAATTTTTGCATAGTCGGAATTATCATTTAAAAACTTCACATCAAACTGATAGCGTGTCGCGAATTTCAGCTTGCGAAGTTCTTTGTTGATCTGTGCAATATCTTTTCTGGCAGCCCTGGCCGTCTCGTAAATATTCAGGACGAATTCCCTTTTGAAAATATTTTCGTAACGCATGGTCTGTTCTTTTAATTTCTGCTGCAGATTCTGAAGGTCATCGATCCAGATCTTTCCGCGTCTCTGGTGATAGCTCTTTTCGTACTCAAGTCCGATCGGCAGACGCTCTTCTTCCTGTTTGCGGTTGTTGTACGCCTGCTGCTGCCCGTTGATATTTGCCGCAAAACTGCTGACACGTTTTGCCATCTGCTCTTTTTCAGAAAGCTGCATGATGCCGCCTTTTTTATCCTCACCGGCAAGATAGCGGTCGTACTCTGCGATCGCTTTTTCTGTTGCAGAACGGTTAAGCTGCTGTTCTTCTTCCAGATGCTTCTTCTCTTCTGCTTCCTTTGCCCGATACGCTGTGATATCTTTTTTCTTCTGTTCAATCTCAGCTTCTAATTTATAGCGCTTCTTACTTTCTTCGTCTTTCTTTTTCGTTTTTTCCTGTAATTGCTTTTCCAGATCCGCAACACGCTGCGAAAGTGCCATAAATTCTGCATTGTTTTTCTGAGCTTCCAGAAGTGTATGGTAACGTACATTCTCTGCTTCCAGCTCAGCACTTAACTGTTCGCATTCTCTGTTTGCTTCCAGATTGTAATCTTTAAAATAATCCAGACTGCTCTGCAGAAAGACATCCTGATTCTGCATGGTATGTCTGCTGCTTAAAATCTCTTTTTCCCGTTTTTCCAACTGCTCCAGTTTTTTCGCAGCTCTTTTGCGGTTCAGTTCGATTGCCGCACCGCCAAGGCAGTAACTCTTGATTTTTTTCGTATTGATGTAAGTAACTGCCATATTTCTGCCAAGTTTTCCTTCTTTTGACATGGCATTGTCATATTTCGCAACATCACCAAGCTCAACGGCATGGATCGATCCCAGCCAGAACTGGAAATACTTCGCTGCCGTCTCATTCTGGATCCGGAGATAATGACAGACGGAATCTTCCTCGCATTTGATCCTGCGTTCAGACAGATGTTTTGTATTGACCAGCTCCACATAACGATGTCCGGAGTGATCCATCACTTCATTTGCCGTATCAAATGCCTGCGGAGATACTAGGATCGCATAACGATGCACGCCAAGGAACGCTTCGATCACATCACGCCATGCTTCGTCTTTCAGCTCCGATACATATTCACATGCCATGCGGGCTTCTTCGTCAATACCCTGTTTTTTCAGTTCTTTATTGATCTCGCGGATCAATTGCGTCTGTTCCTGCACATGAGAATAGTCTGCTTTGTTGCGGTCACAGTTCTCAATGATCTTACTCTGCTCGCCGCGTTCAAGCTGCACTTCCTTGAGTTCCCGATCCAGATAGGCTTTGCTTCGCACAATGCTGTCACGTTTTTTACGGATATCCGCCCGCAGTGCATCGATGGCTTCCTGTTTTTCCGAATTGGAAAGTTCTGTCTCTGCCAGTTTCTTAAGTGCTTCAAAATAAGAAACCTCGCACTCCATTTTTTTCAGCTCTTCCGCCACATGAAGCAGACGTTTCCGGAATTGTTCCAGCTCTTCTTTCTCGCTTTTGCGCTTCTCCAGCTGCTTTTCAAAAGCCGTGATCTGCTGTCTGGAATTATCGATCGCTTTGGATACATTCAGCTCCCTGAGTGCCGCCTTTGCCTCCATATAATAACGGTCAAGTGCATCGATTTCGGTACTCAGTTCTTTGATCGTTTTAATCTGTGCTTCCACTTCGATTCCGTTCTTGCGGATCGCTTCTTCTGCCGTGCAGCATTTCTCTTTCCAGGAGAGCATATTTCGATATTTTAATTTGATGTCATCCACCTTTAACTGCATGACACGCTCATCGTATTCTGCATAGTCCTTCAGGATCGCATCCAGATCTCCGATCTCTTCTTCGATCAGCTCCAGACGGCTGTTGATCTGCTCAATGTTTTTCTTGGCATCTTTTAATTTTTCAAAATTGACATCGTGCTCTTCCAGAACTGATTCCTTGATAAATTCTCGGATCTTGGCAGCTGGATTGTATGCCATGATATTTCTAAGTTTCCTCTGATAACGGAATACTTCCTGATAGGGGAGCTTCAGTCCGACCATCTGCATAAACAGTGCCACTCCATCCTGCTTTTTGCGGAGTTTGACATTGTAGCGTTTCTGGAAGCCGGATGCATCATACGGTTTCAGGGCAGAACCGTCTTCATAGACATAAGAAATATCAAACAGACACTTATCTTCCATCACATACCAGTATGTGCCGCGGATATCCGTAACTGCTGTCTCGATGATCACGCCCAGCACAAAGGATTTTTCATTGATCTGGTCATAATATTCCAGCGCGATGTGAGTGTACACAACCGGTATCTTCTCAGCCGGTCTTGCATACACACCGGCACTTGCATCGACCAGGCAGCGGGTATAGGAAATCAGATTTCGCTTGCCTACCCCTGTATTATATCCGCTCGTCGCCTTATTAAACTGTGTGTCACCTGTGTAGGCATATTTGATAGCATCAAGAATCGTCGATTTGCCGCATTCATTTTCTCCGGAGATCAAGGTGAGATTTTCTGCGACCGGAACGATCGTGTTGGTAAATCCATACCAGTTGATCAGTTGTACATTTCGCAAAACTATTTTACTCATCGCTCTCCTCACTTTCTGCCTCTTCCAGGTCTGCCCTGTCCGCTGCCTCGAAATCTTCCTGTTCCACAAATTCTGCCATCACCTGCTTCAGTTGTCCGATATCCAGACAGAACTGCAAAGAAGGATAGAGACGCACGGCTCCGTCCTCTTTTGTGATATCATCGCTGTAATCAATCAGGCAGAAACGGCGGAAGGTCGCATATGCCTTTTTAAACTCGACCGGAGTCAGTTCGATATCATAAAGTCTGCATTTATCAATAATTTCGCCGACCGTCACATAAACTGCTTCTTCATAGCCCACCCGCTCCAGAAATAAAAGCCACAGCACCAGCAGCAGCTTCATATGTTTCTGATCAAAATGGTAGAGATTGAGACGCTTCAGTCCGACCGTTTCTTTATCATCATCATTTGGCTGCAGCATCGCCACACCCATCTGTTCTTCTACAGCCACTTTGTAGCCGATCACCGCCAGATACTGGTTCATATCATAGCGGTTAGATTCGGATGCCACAAACTGATAAAGCTTTTCTTCTTTGTCTTTTACAAGAAACGTCGTATCCAGAAGCCTCCGCACACAGCGTTTGAACAGATACGCATTATCATCGCTCATATTGCTTATAAAACTTAAATCCTGCATGTAAATTTACCTCTTTGTATTATCGTTCCTGAAAATATCATGTAAACTGCCAATTGTCTAAAGCCAGTGAGATTTCGGCTTCCTTATTTTCTTGAAATCACCACATTGCTGATATCGGCGATCCTTGTGCTTACCTTCTCGTCCTCGATGCGGACTTCGTATGGAAATTCTGCATTTTTCGCATAAAGCATCGCCGCTGCGATCATCAGTGCTTCTTCTTTTGTCTGCACACCTTTCTCCTTCAGCTCCATGCTCGCATCCGTTCCAAGTGTCTCATCCAGATATTCTCCTACACGGGCCGGTGCGTAGTGATTTGGAGCACTGCGAAACAGATTCTCCGTCCGTTTCTGCATCTCTTCTTCCGACATCACTTTTGCATTCAATGCAATGTTCTGCCCTTCGTTGCGGATACGCCGGTTCTGCTCAAACGATTTGTAACCGACGTATTTCTGGTTGATGACGCGTGTACACCTTTCCACCCTTTCCATCGCTTCATCCTGCTTCTCTTTTGAAAGTCTGGAAACACGATCCAGAAAATCTCCCAGCAGATTTTCCATCTTGACACGGCTGCTCGCCATCTGCATGATCCTGGTATTTGCCAGATTATAATAACTGTTAATGCGATTATCGATCAGTTCCATATTTTCTTCATACTCCACACTCAGAAAATACTGCAGCTCTGCCATATAACGATCTACGCGGGAAACTGCCTGTTCTTTTGGACACCGCAGACGTTTTCCACATTCTTCGACCATTTTCTCATACATATCCCCATAGCGCAGCTCACTTATCCGATCACGGATAAAAGAAAGTTGTGTCGGGATCAGTCCATTGTTTTTGACGAAAAAATATTCACTAAAGAACCGGTCCAGCATTTCATTTTTCATAATAAACTGACCGAAACTGTTCATGTCCTGAAACTCAATGACCGTTTTCATTATATCAGATATACTATCTTTTAAATCAGCCAGCTCATTGCGAAGCTCCGTTTCATTTTCCATCATTGGCACCAGGATGTTCGAGTAGGGACGTTCCTTTCGCACTGAACCTTCCTCCGATGCGGATTTCATGATCTCATACATTGAGAGGATCCTGTTCGACATCGTACCTTCGGTTTTCTTTTCTGTCAGCTTATCCAGAAAATCCATCATCCGTCGACAATCGGTGGAGAGGTTTACGACGTATTCGCCGCTGCGTCCGATCTGACGCGGTTTGATCCATCCGCATTCCCGGAAAATCACCAGGATCTCTGCCGCCTGAAGCTGCACTGCCTCATTCTCATCATCCGCTTCTTCGATCAGCCGCTGAATCTCTTCGTTTTTCAGATACAGTGTGATGCTGTCCTTTGCATCCGACTCATAGAGAACCGGAAGTTCCTTCGAACGGTCGATCAGAATCCGGATACAGTCATAGTAGATCCGGCGGTACTTGTAAGTGAGCGGTTTAAAAAACGACTCATTCTTTATGTAATCAAAAAAATTCATAATCTATTTATCTCCTAAGCTGCGGCGGCATTTGCATTGATCTGGTCGATCACTTTTCGGATTCCCATCCACACGCTCAGATCCGTAAAAATGTCCACAACACTTCCCTGATCCGTAAATGGTGCCCCCTGAAGTACCGACAGATCTTTCATCATGCCATTTTGCACAATGTATTCTACGATCTGATTCACAAAATAAATCTGCCTGCTGTCCAGACTGTTTTCATCCAGATATTCTGAAAATGCTTCTTTTGCAGCGTTCATATCCAATCCGACAATTTCACGGACAAATTCTCCAAGCGGCTTCTGTCCGTACTCCTTCTCATACTCTTCCTTTGTCCCCAGTTCACCCCATAAAATTTTTTCCAGAAGCTGTACATTCTCCGCTGTCAGAGGCTGATTCTTCTTCAGCCTGGCAATCGCCTCGTTATCCTGATGTCTGCGGACATAATATTCTGCTTTCGCTTTATAATTTTTCAGGTCATCATTTTCCAGCTCCGACTCTTTCCATTCCATCGCCAGAAGTTCATCTGCAAAATCGGTATCATACCGCCTTCCTTCGTTTTCTTTGATATATTTGATCAGTTCCCGCAGATTTTCACGGATATGTTCAAATTCATCCACACCAGCCGTCTCCAGATAATCCGTGTGCAGGATCTGATTCAGCAGTTTTTCCTGTGCTTTGATCTGCGGAATATTGGCAGCCTCTGCCACCGCACGTACTTTTTTCAGCAGATCCTTTCTCGCTTTTCCATATTTATTTCCCATCAGATACGCAAGCTCAATTCCATAGAGCAGTGCATCAAAACGAACAGCTGATGCCTCTTCCTGATCCGGCATGATCAGCGGTGCAATCTCATTCTGAACAGTCAGCGTATCTTCGTAACGGATATTCTGATAATTCTCCGGATTGGAATAATACTCCACATATTTCAAATGCTGACGCACTGCAAAATTATCGCGGCTCAATTCCTGTACTTTTCCCTGCATACTCTCAACCAGTTTTTTGCGATAAACTATCAGTCTTTCTGTCTGATACTGCAGATCCTGCAATTTATACGAAATCTGAAATTTCAGATTGAAGATCGCACTTTGCAGGGCCAGCCGGACTGCTGTTTCTTTTCCCTTCTGCATCCGGAAAAATTCAAAATTCCCACAGAAATCAAAAATATAGAATTTCTGCTTATCCTCACCGTCCAAAAGTCCAGGGCAGAGTCTTGTCCCCCGCCCGATCATCTGCCAGAATTTTGCTTTGCTCATCACCTTTTTAAAAAATACAAGGTTCAAAATTTCCGGCACGTCAATCCCTGTATCCAGCATATCAACCGAAATTGCGATCTGCGGCAGTTTATCCGGCTCCGAAAACTGGTCGATTGCACTCTGGGCATAACGGATACGATTGTCGATCACTTTTGCATAGCCCGGCAGATGCGGATATTCTTTATTGAACATCTCAAAAATTTTTTCCGCATGAGCATGATTCTTTGCAAAAATAATCGTTTTACCCAGCTTTTCTCCGTAGTCTGTGTGGATTCCATGCGTCATCAGAATGTCCAGCACCTGCCTGATCGTATCTTCATTGAAAATCCAGGAATTCAGTGCCGAGGATTGGATCCGGTCCACAACCTGACCATTTTCATCCACAAACGTATTCTCGTATTTTTCCTTGTCCTCATCCGAAAGCTCATCGTACGCAATGCCTTCTTCCAGAAATTTCAGCTTCGTTTCCACTGAAAGAAAATCCACCAGATAGCCGTCTTTTACTGCCTGTGCCAGCTCATAACCGTAAGTTGGCACACCCTTCTCCAGTTCAAAAATGCTGTAGGTATTTTTATCGATCTCATCTTTCGGCGTCGCAGTAAGTCCGACAAGCGGTGCATCAAAATACATGAAAATGTCTTTGTATTTATTGTAAATCGAGCGATGTGCCTCATCACAGATCACAAGGTCAAAATGGCCGCCCGTAAATAATTTTCCTTCCTCATCCTGCGTAGAATCAATGCAGTTGATCATCGTCTGGTAGGTCGAAAAAATACAGTGTGCATACAGATTGCTTTTCTCCTCACATAGATTTGCCACGGAAAGATCCGGCAGCATATTTACAAAACTTCTTTTTGCCTGAGTGACAAGAGAAGTGCGGTCCGCAAGAAACAAAATATTTTTCACCCAGCCGTTTTGCAGAAGCACATCACAAAGTGCGATCACCGTCCTCGTTTTTCCCGATCCGGTTGCCATGACAAGCAGTGCTTTTCTTCTGTTCTTTTTATCAAAACTTTCACACACTGCTTTGATCGCTTCTTCCTGATAATACCTTCCGGCGATTTTTTTATCAATGCGAACACGACTGAGACCGCCCCGCATGGTTTTTAAATTAAACCATTTTTCGAGATCTCTTCTGGAATAAATACAGGAAACCTGCCGTTCCGGATACTGTCCGTCAATAATCCTCGTCTCAAATCCGTTCGTCAGAAAAATGACCGGTCTGCGTCCATACTGCCGCTCCAGAGAATCCGCATATAATTCTGCCTGCTGCCGTCCGCCCGCCACATCTGCACAGGTCTTTTTCGCTTCGATCACCGCCAGCGGCCGGTGTGCATCGTCATAAAGCACATAATCTGCAAAACCGCTGCCCGATTTATTTGGCATACCATAAACCTCGACTTCATTCAGCCAGTTCTTTCCTTCCCTCCATCCGGCATCAATCAGCATCGTATCGATATATTGTTTTCGGGTTGCATACTCTGACAATTCCAGAGGCTTTGGAACATACGTCTGTTTCTGCTCCTCTCGCCTTGAAGTGAGTTCCTCTTTCAGGGCTTTATTTTCTGCGATCAAAGCCTCCAGATCAATATCCGGAAATGCCGCCTCCGCTGCCTGGATCTCCTGATTCTGCTCCGGAAGACCTGCATCAAACTGCCCCTCCTGATAATCATCTGCATAACAATAAGCCACAAAATCCAGAAATATGTAAAGATTTTCAAGGCACAGTTTCGCCTGATCCAGTGTCAGCTTTCTTCCTGTATGTGCGACCTGATTTGCCACCCTGCGGATGAAGTCCATCCTTCTCCAGATATCCTCATCCACAATATCTTTAAACTCTTCCGTATTCAGCAGGCTGACCAGCTTGTCCTGATATGGCATCACCAGCATATCATCAACCGAATACATCCATTTGACGGCAAATTCCATCGCCCGCCGGCAGTTCATCACGCTCGCCTCCGGATCGATCATCAGGATCTTTTCCGCTGCCACTGCAACATCCGCAAACGCTGCAAACTGCGGGATATCCTTCAGGAAATCAAAGTTCGTCACGCCGCCACCCCCTCTTGTTGTATTTTCGTGAAATGTCTTTTAATATTTTAACATGAAGTGCTTTTTCTCACAAGAAAGTTATAAGCGGAATCCTGTAAATCCTGTAAATTCGGCCTAAAAACACATATTTCATCAAAGAACGACAGGTTCGGTTCCTGTTCACCAAAGAAAAATATTGTACAGATGGCAGGTTCCTATTACAATGGTATTAACCTAAGATCTTACCGTTTTGAAAATACATACGCTAAAGGAGGAACGCTTATGATTTTATGCTGCAAACACTGCGGAAATTGCAGAGAAACCAATCATCTTGCAGAAAACTGCGATTATTGTGGAAATGAAATGGTTCGACTGTTATCAGACGAAGAGTTAAGCCATATTGATCCCAAAGAATTACCTCAGATCATCGAAGCGATGCGTGCAGGTTATCGATACGGCAATCCGGATTATGATGAAAAATTGTGGTACAGTCGTGCAAAAAAAGAAGAAATACAACGGGCAGAAAACGAAAAAAAAGATCTGGATTATCGCGAAAAAAACCACATGGTAACAACCGGATTTCAGTTTGAAGGTTATGAAATCGTATCTTACCTTGGAATTGTTGCCGGCGAAGTAGTTCTTGGCACCGGATTTCTCTCGGAATTTACTTCTTCGTTTGCTGATTTCTTTGGCGTGCAGTCCGGAATGTTCGAAGAAAAACTTGAGACAGCAAGGCATGCTGCCATGGATAAACTGATCAAAAAATCAGCTGCATTGGGTGGAAATGCAGTCATTGGCATTGATATTGATTACAATATGTTTTCCAATAATGTAATCGGAGTCATTGCAAACGGGACATCTGTTGTAATCAGAAAAATCAAATGAATTACCGATAATTACCGTTCAAGATACTAACGATAGTTTGACACAAAAGCCGTTTTGTGCTATGATACAGACAGTTAATATTTAAATACAAAAAGGTGCTACCATGACGGTTCGCCTGATGTTTATTAGGTTAAAAATAACCGCTTAGTTTGCAGACTGGGGCGGTTATTTTTTTTCGGTCTTATTGCTATTCGCACCAATCGTATAGCCAAGACCAAAACTGGTTAAGCAGAGACTAATTACTGCAATCAAGTCACCGATTGTTAGCATAAGCGAGTTCCTCCATACATATTTTCTAATCAAGTAAATCTATGTAATCGAAGCTATAAACTCTCCGTAAAAAGCAAACCGCCATTCACGTCAATTGTGAAGTAGCACCTTGGGTACTAATACCCATGTGCATTATATCAATCCTCCTCTTTTCTTTCAAGCTATTTGTTGCTTTATTTTGCAAAACGTTGCTTTTATTGTGTGAATTTTTATATATTTACATATTATATTGCATTTTTATCGTATGAACATATGAGCAAACTTTGTGTTATTTTGATTTGTCTGTGGATACAACAAAGTCTGAGAACTGGTTTTGAAGTTCTATTGGGGGTATCGGGATGTTCAATGTTGCAAGAGTTTTCTGATTAAGATTTTGAATATTAGCACCTCGCCCAGTCATTTGTTTCCTCATGGAATCTGTTTTTAACACACGCAACAAATAGTTTTTATTGACTTCCCTACTTGTCAAACGATATCGAATACAGAAACCGCTATAAGTAGTTTGAACATCGTGAGGATAAACAAGCACGCACCGACCAACAAGATCTTTATTTCCATTTGAACGAACAAAAACAATATCTCCATTTTGCAGCATACTTTCTTCAGGGGGCATTTCATTCAATGATATTTTCGATAATTGATCTGTACCATCAATTATCGAATAATCCTTAAAATCTCCAACTCCTAAACAATATAATTCTATACCACTATCACCTGTATGGAAATTCATACCGTTTTTACAATATCCCATTTCAAGCAATGATTTAATACTCCAGTTATATGGATTCTGTATTGGATCTCCAAACATCTCTGCAAATCGGGATTTGACAAGAGTGTCCAGTTGTTCTAATTCTTGTTCTTTTTTTTCAATAACATCACTTACTTTATCAAGAATTTTTACAATTTTTCTTTGTTTTTCAAGTGCTGGTAATTCAATTGGAAATTCATATAGCATTGAGAGTTTTAAATTATCACGTACACTTCCAGTTGCCACAGCTTTTATACGCTGTAAAACAAAATCACTTTTCAAATAATAGTATAAATACTGTCTCTCCAAATCCGGTGACACCGAAAAAACATTATACAATGGACTTACTATAACTTTTTTTTCTTTTCTTTGCCAATCTACTGATCCAACATTAATTCGTGAAGGATTATATGCAAAATATCCATATGGAACTATTTTATAAGTAGTTTTGTCCTTGCTTGCTACCTCTTTTCCAAAATAATCTTTACAAAATCCTTTTGTATTTGTAACACTATATACTGAAATATTTTCATCATCTTTATTTTTAACTGAATACTCTTGTATATAATCTCCTAATCTCACCTTCATTTTCCATTCCCCGCTGTTTCTTCTGAATTTTTACTGCCAGATTTTTCATATTCCTCCCACAAATATGAACAGCGTAAAATTTGCTCAGGCTATAAAGCGTCTATGGGATGTTTTTACATTGCTTTGATTGACCATTGCATACTGCATCGTAGTGTCAATTTGCTGATGTCCCAGTAATTTCTGTACTTGTTCAATCGGCATTCCTTTATCTATGGCTCGTGTTGCCATGGTTCGACGGAATTTATGCGGATGGATTCTCTCTAATTTTAATTCTCGCCCTAATTGTCTCAATCTTATTTCTACTCCACTGATTTTCAGGCGTTTATGTGGATCATTGAGCGTCACAAATAATGCCGGATTATCGTCAGTCCGGCATTTTAAATAATTCTGTAAATGAAGTTTTGCTCTTGCATCAAAATATACCCTACGTTCTTTATCACCTTTTCCGTATACAATACATTCTCTTTCATTGAAATCAATATCTGCAATATCCAGATTTACCAGCTCTCCGACTCGCATTCCCGTTGAAAAAAGTAAATCTATGATGGCAAGATCTCGTTTTTCCTTGCAATTATCACGCAAAATCTCAATGCTTTCATCGGAAATCACTTCTTTTACCACCGTTTTCGTCTTGATTTTATGGATGCGTTTCACTGGACTTTTCAAAATATGATCCTCTTCCTCCAGCCAGGAAAAAAAACTGGATAAATTACGACGAATATTATCAATCGTCACCTTCCCACAATTATTGATTTTCTGATAATCAATCAAATACTGACGAATATCCTCCGTCGCAATCTGACGCAGTGGTATCGTGATTCTTTTCAGCATATGCTCAATCGTTACACGATAATATTGAATTGTCCTGTCTGAGCATCCCTCAATCTGTTTTGCCGTCAAAAACATTTCCAGATACTTCTCATTTGAAATCTCTTCCTGTACCTGTTTCGCCTCATTCAAGTGATAAATCAGTACTTTCTGAAGCTTTTTCATCTGCATTACATTCAAAAATTCCGCCATGTCATTTAAAATATTATAAATCTGATTCTCCATTTTTCTGCACTCCTGTTTTTGCAGAAAGTATAACAGATTTTTCCTAAAGAATCTTATTTTCCTCGTAACATTCGAAAAGATATGACGGATTTTCATAATAAACGCTACTGTTATAATCATCTATTTTTCCACTCAGAAAAGAATTGTAGACTTTAAGCAATGCGTCAATTGTTTCTATTTTTTCTTTTTCCACAACCTGTTTTATAAGGCGTTTATAGACTTTTCCAATGTCCCAGTGTGTAGGAATTGCATACTGACATTCTCCGACATTATCAAAATTTCCTTGTTTAATTTGGGCTTCTTCGATAAAATCTTCGCTTACCCGATCAATATTATCACTATGGTAAATATCCGCCAGATCATAAATCTTCTCCAGACGCTTTTTTCCTAATGCATTAACAACAGCCGCCCTGGTATTTTTTGTTTTTCTTGCAATATAATCAATCAATGCACAGGTAAAAAATAAATCGTTATCCTTTCTGGATTCTCTTCCATTTTCCATCACTTAACCACCTCAAATCCCCTGTATTCCAGACATTTCAGTGCGTCTTTTGAGCAAAAATTTATCTGATGTGTCGGATATTTGAACTTTGCCAGCACCCAGAACTGCTCTCTCGTGATCGAACCTTCCATATAATCAGAAATATAATTGTAAATCTGATCATCTGCCATCGCTCCGATCACAATATCATAGTCATGCGTTTTTCCTGCTCGGCAATCAATAATGAAATCCAGCCATTCATCTGTCATTTCCCGGAAATCTTTGATTTTTAATGAAGAATCTAAACGCACATCGTAAATAGAAACTATTTTGGTATCATAACGTTTTGCCCATCTCTGAGCCTGTTCTTTGATAATTGTGCAGTAAAAACCCGTCCCAAAATCCTTTGTATTGCGTCCCTTTCGGATTTCCGGATCTTCCACTGCCATATATCCACCGTGATATACTGTCATTTTTGCCATTTTATCACCCTTTTCATCCAAAATACTTCTGCATCAGACTGTCAAATAATAACTGCGTCTCTTCTAAGGATTTTTGAATCTTAGATTTTGATTTGTCTGTGGATACAACAAAGTCTGAGAACTGGTTTTGAAGTTCTATTGGAGGTAGAGGCAGTACAAATCCTTCCACCTGGCTCTTATTAACCTTAGGTAAATTAGTTCGATTGCTAAAAGCCAATATATAATCTAAAAAATATTGACTTCTTAATGTATATCCAAAGTATTCTCTATTGCAAATCCCTTCTTTTACCAATATTGGATAGGCATCTGCCGAACAGAGTCCATCAAAATCTGGCATAGCTACCTTATTAAGATTTGGTCTGATCTTGCTGTAAATGATATGCTCTGGTGTAAATAAATATTTTCCGCTTATAATTCCATCCTCAGCAATTGTCCTATAACCAATCAATCTTCCTGTTTCTTTCTCAATACTATCAATACCGATATGAGGATAATCTTCATAACCTTCAAAATCATGCACCATATTTGTATCAATATCAGCACAGTCCTTGAACCCAACAATTTGCCATCCTTTACTGTTAGTTTTCAAGTCACCAAACAGCTCGATAAATCGGGATTTGACAAGGGTCTCCAGTTTTCGTAATTGTCCCTTTTTAATCTGTATTATTCCATTACATTGTTCCAAAATATCCGCATATTTTTCCTGTTTCTCCAACGTTGGCAAACAGATTTCAATATTTTCAACAATTGCTTTCGAGATTTCTTTAAATGTTGCACCTCTCCCTAAAGAATTTAAATACTCCTTATGCCCTTTTAAATACCAATATAGAAAACGATTATTGATCTGCTTTGAACATATTAAATTTTTAAATCCTTGATTACAATACATCTCATATCCTGCTATGGCTACTTTACCTATTGGTGCTCTTGAGGACAAAATAACGGTACCTTTAGGAAAGGATTTTAAACCTGTTTTTTCAACACCTTCTGTTGTTATTTTTCTTAAACTCTCATTTATAATATAGGTATCCTCTGTCAATTCAGCAGGAGTAATCCAATTAATATCTCCATCCCAAAATTCTTTTATATTAGTTTTTGGTGTGGCTCCTGTAACAATTTCACATATATCACCTAATCTCTTTTTCTCCATCTAACTTCTCCCACAAACCTGCATTTACCTTGCAGTTTCATCTGCACTGCAAATATGAATTTCTCGCTCTTTACCTTAAATAAAGGCGTCTCTGTCTTACTGTTTCTTGTTTCCATGTGCATACTTTATTCCAGAATAACATTTTTCAGTTCCTTGTGCAAGCCGTTTCCTTTGTTTTGTTGCAGTTGCTTATTGTTTATGTTGTCTTTTTAATATTTTTCATTTTCTATTGATTTAAAAAGAGTTGTATGTTAGCATAATGGCAAAGCATATTTTCTTAACGTTCTTGGCATTATGCCGTCTATTAATCTATTTCACATTTCGAAAATTCATGCTTTTCTTTCAAAATTAATCAAAAAGCAGGAGTTTCAAATGTTGACCGATTAGCAGACTGCATATCTACCGCACTTTTGTACACTCCTGCCAAGGGAGGTATTTCTATGGTGCAAAATGAAACACCGAAAGCAAACCGGATGTACAAGGATACTGTATTCCGTATGCTGTTCTCTGACAGAAAAAATTTATTGTCACTTTATAACGCGATCAGCGGTTCGCATTATGATGATCCGGATAAACTTGAGATTGTGACACTGGAAAACGCCATTTATATGGGTATGAAAAATGACCTGGCTTTTATCATTGATACTGATCTATTTCTGTATGAACATCAGTCTACTTACAATCCAAATATGCCGCTGCGTGATTTATTCTATATTTCCAGTGAATACCAGAAATTAGTGGATCACAAATCTCTCTATTCTTCTGTATTACAGAAAATACCGGCACCGCAATTCATCGTATTTTACAATGGTCTGGAAAAGAAAAAGGACTACTGGGTAAACCATTTATCCGAAGCTTTCGAAAACCAATCCGGTGATCCAAAGCTGAAACTGGAAGTTCTGACACTGAATATCAATGAGGGACATAATAAAGAACTGATGGAACAATGCCAAACTTTAAAGGAATATGCACAATATGTAAATTATGTACGCAGATACGCGAAGGATTTTGAACTGAATAAAGCAGTCAAACTGGCTGTCAATGAATGTATACATGACAACATTCTTTCCGACTTTCTTCGTGCAAACAAAGCAGAGGTGATCTCCATGAGTATATTTGAATATGACAAAGAACTGGAAGAACGTAAACTCCGTAAGGCTGAATATGAAGCTGGAGTAACTGATGCAAAAAAGCAAACTGCTCTCGCTCTTGCTTCGAGAAATATGAGCTATGCTGAAATTTCCGAAATACTTAATGTGCCTGTAAAATCTGTTCTTTCCTGGATTAATTCTCAAAAATAGAATTTCTCGCCCTTTACATTAAATAAAGGCATCTCTGTTTTACTATTTCTTGTTTCATTGTTTCTTTTTCATGCACATATTTTCTTCCAGAATAACATTTTTCAGTTCCTTGTGCAAGCCGTTTCCTTCGATTTGTTGCGGTTGCTTATTATTTATGTTATCTTTTTAGTATTTTTCGTTTTCTATTGATTCAAAAAGAGTTATGTGTTAGTATAATGGCAAAGCATATTTTCTTAACGTTCTTGGCATTATGCCGTCTATTTTTACAATGGTCTGGAAAAGAAAAAGGACTACTGGGTAAACCATTTATCCGAAG
>OHKK01000212.1_pt1 | contig 39030 bp, 30 predicted proteins | sample 1568811 | NCBI WGS metagenome assembly OHKK01 (sample SAMEA3879568, study PRJEB24766) | human gut metagenome | biome: human-associated habitat; feature: feces | place: USA | collected 1985/1987
GGTACACAATGTGTCATGGGGGTACAGTCGGTACGGGAAAACGGAACGTAACTCATGAATTTGAGTTACGTTCCGTTTTTGCTGATTGAAACTGAATTATGTTAGCAGTTAGCCCTTAAGAGGGAGTGCAGGAAGGCATAAGAAAAAGAAATTCTGGTGTAAAAAACACTTATCAATAGCAGTAGAGTTCGATTTCTGTTAGACTCGGATCAGTTTGACCAGCGCTGTTTATAGAAGTATCTGGGCGTAAGGCTGATATGAGAATTCTGACCTTTTCGGATTCGATGGTATCAAATTTAAAAATATGTTCGTCGCTGATCGTTCCCTGAAATGTGAATACTGTTTCAAAAGCAGAGCCGTTCCATTTTTGCAGTGCAAATTCAGATATTCTGGCAGTCGCCCATTCTGGTATAATATTCTCCGAAAGAACAAGCGTGTTAACACGGGTCGGTGTACCTAAGTCAATTTCTACCCATGCAGGTAAAGTTGAATCGGAGGCCGCCCAGCGCGAAGATTCACTGGGATTACCATCGTTAATATCGCTTACAGGACACGCCGGATGACTGTTGCTTGCAGTAGCGGGCTTTGACAACGCGATATTGATTGGTTTGGAAACATTCCTGTAATATAGCTCCAGTTCGCGAATGCTCGGATCAGTGGCCTGGTTTCCGTTTTTTGTAGTGTCCGCGCGAAGCCCCGTAATAAGCAATCGAACGTTTTGTGCAGATATCGCTTCAAAAGAGAATGTATGGTTTTCTCCAACAATACCGTCATATGTAAATACGGTTCTATAATCATTCCCGTCCCATATCTGCAGGTCAAATGATGCAATACGCGCAGAAGCCCATTGGGGGACAATATTCTCCGTTAGAATTAACGTATCAAAGGTTTTCACAGTTCCCAAATCAATGTCGACCCATATGGGCAGCGTAGAATTTGCTGCGGCCCAGCGAGAAATCTGATCTTTACTCCCATCATTGATGGCGCTTGCCGGACATGCACTATGACTGTTATCAGATGTAGCAGGGCAGCCCAATGCCAGATTAAGATCATAATTCACAAAAGGATCAAGGTATACACCCCATTCCCGGATGCTGGGTTCTTTTGCTCTGCCGCCATGCAGTGTTGTGTCCGCCCGCAGTTCGGTAATCACAAGGCGAAGATTCGATGCAGTTGTTTCAGCAAATGAACAGGCGAAGTTATCGCCGATCGTTCCTGCATACTCATAAATCTGTGTATAACCGGACTCGGTTGGAATCTGTAGTTCAAATTTTGCAATACGTGCGGACGCCCATCGAGATACAATATTTTCTGTAAGCGTAATTTTATTGAAAGTGACAGGATCTCCGAAATCAAGCTCGAGCCAGATCGGCAACGTATCATTCGCGGCTGCCCAGCGAGATTTTTCGTTGTTAATGCCGTCAATTGCGTTCGTTGCTGGTAAACTCGGATGCGCACTGCTCGCGGTGATTGTTTGCCCAAGAGCCAAATTTGTGGGAACAGCAACGAATGTGCCTCTCTGTTTTTCGTGGACACCAATATCCGGAGCATTACCATAGTAAAGACTGTTGCCGAAGAAATCCTGCGTTCCCATCTCAGGCACATAAATCCCCGCGTCGATCAACGGCGAAGCTTCTGTTAGCTTATAGCCTTCCCAGATGGATGCTCCGGAGAGGAGTCCAGCTTCATTTCTGACCGGAGGCTGACCGGGAGAAAGCAGCATTGGATTGCTTGTAATTTTATTTGGATCGGCTGGCTCGTATTGCGAGTGTATTCCACTCGCTTCATAGAAACAGTTGTTGCTGAAGGTTACCTCACCCAAGTTGCTTTGATACCTTGCGGTATCATGCCACGTTGTTGTTGTCGTTGTGCTTTTGTTGTAAAAAACGTTGTTGTAAAAGTATGTCTGCGACTTGAACGGATCCCGGTGCATGAACTTCGTTCTGGCCCCGTCATAAATTATAACGTTATTTAAAAAATAAGTAGGGGACGTACATGCAGTAAGGAAATACTTAATGATAAAATCACCGCCATCATCACTGATATTATAGCGAATAATATCATTGTCATTTTTGCCCATGTAGAGCATCCAGCCACATGGGTTATTATGTGAATAGTTGAATTGATATACAACGTTCACTAAACCAGAGTCCATATCATAGGGGCTTCCATCGGCATTTGTAGACGGGCCGTTAAAGACCTCATTGTATTGGAATATTGCATTTTCACATTTCCAGGGGTACAGCGCAACTGTCGGTCTGAAAGATGGATATCTCCGCAGAAAACCGTCGACAACGTTGTATTCAACAAGTGCATTTTTTGCATCGCAGAGATCGATTGCGCCCTGCCCGATATCCTCCATATAGTTATGCCCAATATAAATATCACGCATCCAGAGGTCATTTTCATCAATCTCGGTTTGATATGCAGTACTGGTTGTTGTCACAAATCCTGTAATAGCGAGTAAATCCACCTTTTTTATTGTGTTATAAGTAATACGCAAGTCGCGGAAGGAGGTAGATGGGCGGATTGCCGAACCAACAACATTAAAAATTATACCGCCGGTAAACTCATCATTCCAATCGTTTGGCCCGTCAACATCGTGTATATAGCAGTGCTCAATATAGATATGGTCCATAATACCATCGGCGTCAGGCGCAAGCTGGTCTCCGTCAACGATCAAAAGTATGCCGTTTCTTGTTTTTTCACGGTCGCGCCAGCTATTATCCCCCTGCGCACGTGACAGGTCAATGTCAACGTCAAAATCATCATCATTTGTTATTTCTAGATTTCGTATTTCCCAATACTCTTGATTTCGTAGGTGCAATGCTCCGCAATATGTATATCCCCAATCTATACCCATGCCATTAATGATAGGCTTTTCATCGCCGCCATACTTGTCAATTTTAATTACAGCTTCAGCTGTCCCAGAGCCCTTTGGCCAAAACTGCTGTCCGTTCCAGACACATCCAGACTTCAACAGAATCTGGTCACCTGGCTGAAATGTAGTGTTTGTTGCTTTTGTAAGCGTTTTCCACGCAGCGTCTGGCGAAGTTCCGGCGTTATCATCGCTACCGGTTACGGCATCAATGTAATAGTTCGTTCCGATCGTATTTTCGGCAGGTTCATTTTGACTGCCAGAAGCGTACACAATTACAGTGCCGCTTAAGGTTGATATGATAAGCGAAACCAATAGAAAAAACGAGATAGTACGTTTCATAATGACCTCCCTTTTTGTTCGATTTCCATCTGAAAAAGATTTTCGCAAATGTAGTCAGCTGACAATCATGGGCGTTTCCTCACGAATATTCGCGAGTTCTGTTTCGTATGCATATTCCAAAAGTGATGCCTCAATGCGATTGTGAACCTCGTCATATTCCAGTATGCGTCCCTCCTTTCGCGCGTTCATATAAATGAGATAAAAACCGTTCCTGCTGTTAAAAAGAACATCCGATATTTCACCGTCATGCAGCTTTTCAATCGATGAAATGTATGGGGCGGCGGTAGCTTGAATACCCATACCAGAGTGTCCGTTCAGGGTATATTCTTCAATACGGATGCCCTCATGCTTGATGTCCAAGTCTTCGACTTTGGTTCCGTTAAGAACTTCGGTCCTAACCGCTTCTATCTCAGAAGATTGGTCGCTTTTTTCTGCGATTTCGTCAAACGATATGACCATAAACTCATATGCCGGATCTATCGAGTAAAGCAAGCCCCTCATTTTTGTGTAATACAAAGAGACTTCGTTTTCCGTAACCGTTCCATTTGCTCGCATGGCAGCCAGAACCGCAATTTTTTGATTGCTGAGAAAATAGTTGTAAAAATCACGGAACTCCAATTCTGAGGGACCATAGTAAATTGCAGTTGTATCTTTTGCGGAATTTCTGCTGGAAATATATTCTGTATACGCATTCTGAATTGCTTGGAATGAACTCTCTTGGGAAAGCATCTTTTCGGCAAGCAGCATCTGTAAATTCTGTTCATAGCATTTTGTGAGTGCCCGCTCCCGCGCATATTCAAGCGGTGTTTTTCCATCAAATTCCGTTTTCCAGAATGGACCATCAAAGTTTGTGACGCCGTATGTTGATGAATAATATGTATATGTTGCGTTTTTTTCCTGGTCAAAGAAAAATGATAGTTCGTCTTTTGTTATTTTCCTTCCACCGACTGTTAAAGAAAACTGATTGCTTCCGGAGAAAATAGCATAAATAACGATTGCGGCCAAACATAAAGCAATGACTGCGATCAGGATTCTTTGTTTGTGTGCTCTTGCCATAAAAACCTCCATTCTCTACGTATCATAATCGCCTGTTCATTCTCATTTTATCTTGAAAAACAAATAGATTCCATAGAACATTTTTTCAAAACGCTGAACAATTTTGACTTTATAAAAGCAGCAGAGAAGCGATTGGCCTCTCTGCTGCTTTTGCTGCTTATTGATTATTTTGCTCGATATATTCCTTTGGTGACACGCCGTAATATTCCTTGAAGCGGCGTGTAAAGTAAAATGGGTCGTCGATGCCGACCTCTGCTGCGATCTCCTTGATATACCGGTCGCTGCGCTGGAGCAAAAGCTCGGCGGCGCGCTTCATCCGCAGCTCGTTCAGATAGCTGAAAATGCTGACGCCCATGTCCTTTTTGAACACGCGGCACAGATAGCTGCGGTTCAGACACGTTGCATCGGCCAGCGAGTCCAGCGTCATTTTCTCCGTATAGTTCGTGTGCAGATAGCGCAGCGCCTCCTGCACCTCCCGTTTGTGTGCCTCAAACGGCCGCCCCTTGCATTGGGAGAGGAGGGTCAGCGCGTCCGAAAAATGCTGCTCCAGCTCCCATATGCCTGCCGCCGCTTCTACTGCCTGCTGCTCCTTCAGGAACTGCTCCGGCACCTCAGCGGAGGCGACAGAATATCGAATGGAATCCAGAATCCGCAGACAGGTTCGTTTTGCACAGGCGGGCTCCAGAAGCAGCTGCTGCCACCGCAGAAATTCCGTATGCGCAGCTGTCAGCGCGTCCTCTGTTTTTCCCGCGTGCAGTGCGTCGAGAATCCGGTTCAGAAGCGCCGCAATTTCGGCCTGTTGGAGTGAATGCGCAGGGCTGACTGCGTCCGCATGGATCACAGCCGCGTCGCTTCCGTGAAAGCGAAGCGCAAGCGCAGCAGCGCAGCGCGAAGACGCCTCCTTTGCGCAGGGCAGATCGCCGACGTTTGCGCAGAAGCAGATGACTGGCGCGGCGGAAAAGAACGTGGCAAGATGCCGCTGAAGCAGGCGGAGCTGATTTTGCAGGCCCTCCGCGCCGCAGGCTGTGGAGGCCAGACACAAAAGCACATTGTGATGCAGGATCACAGGCTGGATGTGCATATCGCTCAGAGACGCGCGAAGCACGGATTCCATGTGCGGCAGCACGCGCCGCAGGCGGCCGGGCTTGATCGCGTCATCCTGAAAATACACGGTGAATACCAGAAACGGAGGCCGGAGCCCGGGCGGAAGGTCGGGGATATGGTCGTCCGCGGTCTGCAATTCCAGAAAAAATGTGCGCAGGCGGGATTGCAGCAACTCGCCCTGCTCCTGCGGCGGAAGCTGCTCCCCCCGTGTCCGGCGAACCGCGTTCAGGCTTGCCGCGAGCTTGTCCAGATGCTTCAGAAGCGTCTGCGCCGTCAGATCCAGCTTCAGAACGTAATCGGACGCTCCCTCCGTCAGCGCCTCGCGCACAAGCTCAAAATCTGAGTAATTGCTCAGGACGATGACCGGCGCCGGCAGCTGGCGGCGCTTGAGCTCCTTGATGAGCGTGATGCCGTCCATGACCGGCATTTTCAGGTCAGTCATGACGATATCCACGGGATGCGCCTGCAAATACTGCAGTGCCTCCTCGCCGTTGCGGGCTGAGGCGCAGATCTGATAGTCTGCTGCACCCTCCAGCATTCTCTGGATACCAAGCTGGAGAATGGGCTCGTCGTCAACCAGCAGAACCTGATACACCGTTCGATTCCTCCTTCCAGATGCGCTGCGGGAGCAGAATCCGGCAGCAGGTTCCCGTATTCGGGCTGCTTGTGACCTGCAGGCCGTAGCCCTTTCCATAATGCAGATGCAGCCGCTGATCCACGTTGGAAAGGCCGATCCCGGAAAACCGCTCCGCCGCCTTTTCCGCAGAGCCGCCCATGTCAAAGCCACAGCCGTTGTCGCGCAGGAGCAGCTCAATATCCGTGCCCTTGAACCGGCTCTCCACGGTAATGGTAATGCACCGGCCGTCCGCCGTTCCGTGGATGATGGCGTTCTCCGCCAGCGGCTGGAGCGTGAAGCGCGGGATCTCGCAGCCGAGCGTCTGCGGCTCGAGCCGGTATTCCACCTCGAACATTCCGGCGTAGCGGATTTTTTGCAGCGTGAAATAGTTCCTCAGGTTTTCGATCTCCGCCGAGATTGGGATCAGCTCCTGCTTTTTGACCAGCGAATGGCGCAGGAGCGAGGACAGCGAGGAAATTCCCTCCTCCAGCACCGGCACGTCGTTGAGCTGCGCGACGAACCGCAGGCTGCCCAGCGTATTGAACAGGAAATGCGGATTGATCTGATATTGCAGCATTTCCAGTTCGAGCTTCCGTTTCTGCCGCTGATCCGCGGCGTATTGGATGCCCAGCTGCTTCATCTCCGCGATCATATTGTCGATGGTGCGGGCCAGAAAGCCCAGCTCGTCCTTGCTCTGGTCGTCGATCGATTTATCCAGATCGGCGTCCGACGTGATGTTGCACATGGCAACCATATGGTTGATCGGCTGCATGATGCTGGAATATACGACCGTCGTGCAGAGCAGGCTCAGCACGATCAGCAGGACGCAGACCAGAATCAGGGAGCGGTTGATCTGCCGTGTTTCCTCCGTAAAATAGCTTTGCGGAATGGTAATGACGAGATAGCTGTTCAGCTCACGGTCATAAACGGAGATCGAAAGCGCCTGTACGCCGCCCGCGAGGATCGGCGCGGAGACGGTCTGACCGGCAGCGGCCTGTGCGGAGGCGCGGAGCTCAGCAAACGTGCCGCTGTCCAGATAGCCGGAGCCAAGCAGGGCTTTATCCTGCGAGGAGATGACCTGACCGGCTTCATTCAGAAGCATAACGTTGGAGCCTGCGCCGAACGAAACGTTGGCAAGCAGCGCGTCGCTGACAAAGCTCTCGTCGATGTAGGCCAGAATGTAGCCGATGGGCCGCTCGACGCTTCCGAATTTGTATATTTTTCTGCCCAGCACGATTTTGTCATAGTTGCGGTAGGTCCGGATATATTGCAGGGAATCATACCCGGCGGTTTCGTCGATCACGCGCAGCACCTCGGCGAAGCGCTCGCGCGAAATATCGTCGTAGCCGAGGTCGTACAGAATGTTGTGATCGCGGTCGACCACGCGGATATTCTTGAGATAGGTGGACTGGAACGGGATCATCCGCAGCGCGTCCGCGATCTCGTTCACGCTTTCGGCGTCGAGCGTGAACACCGACTCCTGCTGCGCGGACAGCGCGTTCTGCACTGCGTCCGTGACGGAAATGGTGTTCAGATAGCCGCGGAATTTGTTCAGCTCCGTGATGAAATTCTCATTCAGCAGATACGCGGCAAGCTCCGCCGACTGCCGGAGCTTGCCGGACATGGCCCGCGCGTAGACGCCGGAGGCGTAAAGCCCGACGCAGAGCGCCGGCACCAGCGACAGCAGCAGGAACGAGGCAAGCAGGCGGTATCGGATGCGCACATGACGCAGTGTGCGCACAACAGAAAAACGTCGGGCCGCGGATTTTTTCATGGCAGTCCCCTCCATCCAATCTATTTCTAAAAAAGCACATCTTCGGCAAAAAGTCAATATCCTTCAGGCTTTTGTAAATTTTCTGTATGTTCGGTTCGCAGCTCGGCCGATATAATAAAACCATCAAAGGGTTCCAAGAACCTGAAAACAGATCAGGAGGTAACAATGAAAAAGATTCTTGCGATTTTGCTGGCTGCTCTGCTGCTCATCGGCGTATTTGCCGGATGCGCAAAGCAGGAGGCCAAGACTCCGGTTCAGCCGGAACAGTCCACCCCCGCTGAAACGACCCCCGAAGCCAAGACGGACGAGGCGCCCGTCGAGGAAACCCCGGCAGAGGCAAGTCCCGCCGACAGATTTGAAAATAAGGAACTGAACATCGCCATTTTCGAGGGCGGCTACGGCCCTGATTACTGGAACGAGATGGTCGCGCGCTTCGAAGCGGCCTACCCCGGCGTAAAGGTCAACATGCAGATCAGCCCGACCATCGGCGATATCATCCGTCCGCAGATCGTCTCCGGCAAGTATCCCGACTTTATCTCCATGAACGACAACGACCAGACCGGCGTTCTGCTTTCGCTCATCAAGGAAAACGCGCTGCTCGAGCTGACCGACTTCTTCGATGAGCCGGGTCTGGACGGCGGCACGCCGCTGAAGGAGCTTGTGCAGGACGGCATTCTGGAGACCTCCAAGTGCTCCCCCTATGGAGACGGCAAAATTTATCTCGCCCCGTTCAACTCCTCTCCGATGGGCCTTGTCTACAACAAGACGCTCTTTGCCGAAAAGGGCTGGGAGCTGCCGGAAACCTGGGACGACTTCTTCGCGCTGGGCGATCTGGCCAAGGCGGAAGGCATCGCGCTGTTCACCTATCAGGGCATTTACCCCGGCTACATTGAATCCGTCCTCTGGCCGGCAATCGGCTCCGCCGCCGGTCTGGATACGCTCAAGGATATCCAGAACTATGTGGAAGGCTCCTTCTCCAAGCCCGAGGTGCTGGAGGTTCTCAAGAACATCCAGAAGATCTCCACGGACGGCTATCTGATGGAAGGCACCGTCGCGCTGAACCACACGCAGTCGCAGACGGACATGATGATGAACAAGGCGCTGTTTATCCCGAACGGCAACTGGATGGAAAACGAAATGAAGGACGCGCCCCGCGCCGACGGCTTTGAGTTCGGCCTGTGGCACGCACCGGTTCTGAACAAGGGCGACCAGCCCTACGTCATGACCAGCGTGGAGCAGTTCTCGATCCCCGCCGCAGCGAAGAACCCCGAGCTGGCGAAGGAATTCCTCCGCTTCCTCTACACAGAGGATTCCGTCAAGCTGTTTGCGGAAAAGTCCGGCGGCATCTACGCGCTGAAGGCCGCGACCGAATGGGCCAAGGAGTACCTCACCTCCGGCGTTTACAACATGAACGCGGTCTATGAGCATGGCAAGAGCATGGTGTTCGGCTTTGCCGCGCTGCCCGAGGGCACGAAGGTTTCCGTCAGCGATATGGTCTTCAATCCGCTGTCAGATGTGATGAACGGCACCATGACGCCTGAGCAGTGGGCCGCCGGTGTGGAAGAAGCCATCGCCGAGGTCAACGCAGCCAGATAAAAGAAGATCCTCCGTTATCACCGGCCCCGCTGAGTCTGGGTTCAGCCTCAGCGGGGCCCTTTTCAGAAAGAGGTGTATTATATGCCGAAAAAAATGCGGAAGGCCGCGCGCAGGCGGCGGAATCCGGCCGGCTTTATCTGCGTCTGCGTACTTCCGGCGCTGATCCTGACGCTGTTTTTTACGATCCTCCCGACAATCCGCGCCTGCCTGCTGTCGTTTACGAACGCCACTGCGCTCAGCCTGAACCCCAAATTCTGTGCACTGGAAAACTATACGTATATGTTCCGCGACAAGTCGTTTTTACAGGCGCTCGGAAATACGTTCAAGCTGCTGGCCGTTGTGCCGGTCGTGACGATCACGCTTGCGCTGATCCTTGCGTTTGTCATCCACCAGTCCAAGCTGCCCGAGCGCGGCCTTTACCGGACAGTGCTCTACTTTCCCAATCTGGTTTCCATGACGGTCGTGGGAATTATCTGGTCGTTCGTCTTCCACCCGACGATGGGCCTTCTGACCTCGCTGATGAAGAAGATCGGTCTCGGACAATTCGTTCTGCCGTGGGCAGGCAATTCCAGAACGGCGCTCTGGTGCATTGCCATCGCGCTCGTATGGCAGGCCACGGGCTATTATATGATCATGCACATCGCGGCCATGGACGGCATTTCGCCGGAGATCTATGAGGCCGCCACGCTGGACGGCGCGTCCAGCACCCGGAAATTCATCAGCATCACCATTCCCCTGATGAAAAACATCATCGGCATCACGTTCGTTCTGGCCATGTCCGGCACGCTCGTGCTGAGCTTTGTGCTCTCGCAGGTCATGACCGGCGGCGGACCGAACGGCGCGTCGACGGTTCTACTGAAATATATGTATGAGCAGGGCTTTGTAAACGGCAACTTCGGCTACGCAATGGCGATCTCCGTGTTCTCCCTTGCGATCTCCATTGTGCTTTCCCTGATCTCCCGCAGACTTTCCGGCTCCGAGGAGGTAAATGTATGACAAGCAACGAACAGGGCCTTTTAAAAACGGCGGCATGGAAATGGATCACGCGGCTTCTTCTGATCGCGATCTCCGTTACGATGCTCTTTCCACTGCTCTGGAACCTCTATTCCTCCTTCAAAACCAATACGGAATTCCTCGCGGACGCGTTTACGCTGCCCTCCCATCTGGAATGGGATAATTATGTGCGCGCATTTGAAAAATCGCATCTGCTGGACAATATCTGGAACTCGCTGTTTGTCGTCGGCGTCAGCGTGGTTGTGCTCGTGCTGTGCGTGATCCCGTGCTCCTACTGTTTGGCACGGTACCGCTTTTTCGGCTCCAAGCAGATCCTCGGGATGTATATGGCGGCGATTTTCATTCAGGCGACCTATATCATGATCCCGCTGTTTCTGCAGATGAAGGATCTGCATCTGCTTAACAACCGGCTGGCTCTTGGCGTTTTGTACGCGACGATGCAGTTCCCGTTTGCAATTTTTCTCCTTTCCGGCTTTATGAGCTCCATTCCAAAGGATTATGAGGAGGCCGCCATGATCGACGGCTGCGGGAATTTCGGCGTTCTGCGCAATGTGATCGTTCCGATGGCAAAGCCCGGCATTGTGACGGTCTGCATGATCACGGCAATGAGCGCGTGGAACGAATTCCCTGTTGCGCTCATCATGCTGACGGATGAGACGAAGAAGACCATGCCTATCGGCCTCGCAACGCTCTATGAGCAGCAGCGCTACGCGACCGACTGGGGCGCGCTGTTCGCGGCACTGATCCTGGCGCTGATCCCGACGATTCTGCTGTTTCTCATCGGGCAGAAGCAGCTGCTCCGCGGGACGAACATCGGCGGCATCAAGGGCTGAGACGCAGGGAGGATCCATATGTATCAGGCCATTCACTATGACGACCACGGCCCGATGACCGATCCGTGCCGCTATCTGCGGCGACACGATCTGGTCTATCGCCGCCCGGCGCTTCGGCCCTATGACGGCGTGCCGGTCGGAACCGGCGACGCGGGCGGGCTTCTGTACCAGACCGCCTACGGTTTGGAGTTGACGGTCAACCACGCCGACGCACTGGATTACGCGCCGGACGGGGCCATGCAGGCATGGGCATGGGAGGCGGAGGAGCGCCAGACCGCGCCGGTCTCCTGCGGACACCTGAGCATCCGCTCTACGCTTCCAATTTTCGACTGGGTCTATCTCGAAGCGTTTGAGCAGCGGCTGATCCTGTCGACCGCCTCCATCGAGGGCCGCGCGAAAACGCCGTTTGCCGAAGCAAGCTGGAAGCTGTATGCGCCGCGTGAGCCGGATGTTCTGGTTCTGGAGCTGGAGATCGAGCAGACCGAGGAGGCTGCACTGGAAATTCAGATCGATAAATGGCCCAGCCCAAGCTTCTTCCACCACTATGAGCAGATTCTGGATATCCACGATAAAAACCTGTACTGCGTCCGTGCGGAGGCCAATCGGGACGCGCTGCTCGTCACGCAGGCACTTCGCCGCTGCCGCACGGCGCTGGCCGTATCCTGCGGCGGGGAGCCGGAGCAGCTGAACAGTCACGCGGTATGCTGCCGCTTTCCAAAGCAGAAGCGTCACCGCCTGACCTTATATCTGGCGGCACGGGCGAGCGCGGAGGCATCTGTGCGGGAAAATACGCTGGCCGCGCTGACAGCGGCAAAGGACGCGCCGTCTTTATGGCAGACGCATTGCCGGTATTGGCAGGATTTCTGGAGCCGCAGCTTTCTCCATCTGCAGGAGAACGACTATTTGGAAAACCTCTGCTATCTGCACCTGTACCAGATGGGCTGCGGAAACCTCGGAAAAAATCCTCTGACGTTTGCCGGGCTCTGGGGCTGGTTCCGCGACGCGCGGAACTGGGGCCATTTCTACCATTGGAACCACCAGCAGAATTACTGGGGACTGTACGCCGTCGGACACGGCGAGCTGTGTGAAAACTATCTGGATTACCGGTTCCGTATGCTCCCGCACGCGATTGCCGACGCGAAGCGGCTTTTTGGCGTGGAGGGTGCGTTTTACTCCGACATTTCCAACCTGAACGGCTTTCAGGCGATCGAACCGGATACTGTCCGCAACCTCAGCGTCGGCGCGCAGATCGCGCTGGATTTCTATCGCCGCGTCCGCTATCAGCCGGACGAGGTCTTCCTGCGTGAACGTGCGCTGCCCGTCATGACGGCGTGCGCGGAATTTTATCAGAATCTACTGGAGCTTCGCGGCGGTGTTTTGCAGCTTCGCGGCGGCTCGACTGCCTTTGAAAGCTATTGGAATCTCGAACAGAATCTTGTCGATCAGGTGCTGCTGCGCGCGCTATTCCATGCGCTGCTGACGCTCAACGACGCATATGCGCTTGATCTGGACGCGGCGGGCTATCAGGCTGTACTGGATCGCCTGCCGCCGCTGCAAACGGAGACTGTGCTGCATAATGGTGAGGCGCTTGAAATTTTCTGCGTCGGACAGACGTGGAGCCACGCGCCCGTACAGTATGCGCAGGGCGAGTATCCGCTCTCGCCGTTTCCCGCCGCGCTGCTTGCTCCCGTCTGGCCGTCCGGCTGGATCGGTCTGGACGACGCAGGCAGCCGCCTGTTTGCGATCATGCGAAATACGGCGCGCGTCGTATTTGACCGTGATGTCTATCAGATCGGGAAGCTCGGCTGCTGCGGGCACACGCCTTCGCCGGAGACGGCGGCGCGCCTCGGTATGCGTGAGGACGCAGAGCGGATTTTGCACCACTTCATTTCGTCCTATCAGCTGTTCCCAAACAGTCTGATGCACTTTGTCGATATCACGCAGGCGCAGCAGTGGTCGGCCGTCGACCGCCCGCAGATTCTACCGCGGGAGATCACCGCGACCCAGTGGGAGCAGATGCACGAAAAAGCCTTCGGAAACCGGACACAGATCCCCTCGGAGTGGTTCCTGCACTGCTATTTTGAAGCGGCAGCGAATCTGTTCGCGGGAACGCTGGAGCTGCTGCTGCAGTCCCGCAGCGGCGTGATCTATGTGTTCCCCGCGCTTGCGGAAGCGCGCACCGCCATGTTTACGCTCTGGGCGGAGGATGACTTCCGCGTGACCAGCGAGTGCGCAAACGGCGATATCCGCTACATCGCTGTGGAGAGCACGCGCGGCGGGCTGTGCCGCGTGTGCCTGCCGTGGACTGCGTCGGTCTGCATCCGGACGGGACATACGGAGGCTGCGTTTACACTGGATGGGAAGATCCTCTCGTTTGAGACTGCTCCGGATACGCGCTATCTGATCTTCCGCAGGGAATTCCCACCGGAGAACTATTATCACAATCCGTTCCCCTATCACATCAATGAAGGTAAAAAGACCTTTGGCCGCGCTTCGCTTGGCCTTTCGGCCTATTATTGACCGCATATGAAGCATGATATCTGTCTAAACGGGCCGTTTCCCTCGTGGGACGAGGGGGTTCCACTCGGGAACGGCGGCATGGGCTGCCTGATCTGGGGGCCGCTGCACGCGCTGCGGTTTTCCATGGACCTGGCGGGACTGTGGGATCTGACGCCTGCGCTGCAGACAAAGCGGCCTGATTTCACGTATCAGACGATGTGCCGGTTGGTGCGGCAGCAGAGCTGGGCGGAGCTTCAGGCGCTGTTTGACGCGCCGTATGCCTGCGCAGCGCCGACAAAGCTGCCCGTCGGGGCGTTTGAGCTGGCTGGGCTGCCGGAGCAGGCATATTCCGCGCGGCTTTCCCTGCAGGACGCGACAGCGGAGCTGCAAAGCGGCGCGCACCGGCTGCGCGTCTGGCTTGCTGCGACCACGCCGCTGCTGGTCGTGGAGCTGGAAACGACGCTGCCGGTACGCTTCGTGCCGAAGCCGCCGCCGTATGCCGGTGCATCGGAAGGCCCTGCCGACCCGCTGTGCCGTCCGCTTTCCGCGCTTGGCTATCCGCCGCCGGAGCGGATCGACCAAGATGGGCTGCAGGGCTTTACGCAAAAAATATCCGGCGGGAGATATTACGCGCTGCTCAGCCGCAGCACAGTCCGGAACGGACGAAAGCGCCTGCTTATCACGGTACAGACGGCTTCCTCCGCGCAGGGCGCACGCACGGCCTGCGAAGCGCTTCTGATGCAGTCTGCTGCCTCGCTTGCACGGCTGCGCCGCGCGCATCTGGCGTGGTGGTGCGCATTCTGGGCGCAGAGCGCCATCATGCTTCCGGACGACGTGCTGGAGCAGCTCTGGTACCGCGGCACGTATTTTTTGGGCGCGGGTTCGCGCCCAGGGCATGCGCCGATGCCGCTTCAGGGCGTCTGGACTGCGGATCAAAGCGCTCTGCCGCCATGGAAGGGCGATTATCACAACGATCTGAATACACAGTTTACCTATGCTGCTTACCTGACCTCCAACCATCTGCAGCAGGGCGAGGCGTTTCTGGAGCATTTGTGGACGCTGCTTCCGGCGGCGAAGCGCTTCGCCGCAGAATTCTATCAGACGGACGGCATGTGCTATCCGGGCGTCATGGCGCTGGACGGAAGCCCGCTTGGCGGCTGGCCGATGTATTCGCTGTCCCCGACCAATTCCATCTGGCTGTGCCGGCTTTTCTACGAGCATTATCGAATCACCGGAGATCCGGAATTTCTGCGTGAGCGCGTGTGGCCGCTGTATCTGGAATGTGAGCACTGCATTCGCGGCTTGCTCTGTGAGACGGCGGATGGAACGCTGGCGCTGCCGCTGTCGTCCTCGCCGGAGATCTATGACGATTCGCCGCGTGCATGGCTGACACCAAACAGCAGCTATGATCTGGCGCTGCTACGGGATCTGTATGAACGGCTGATCGAGCTGTCCGCACTGCTCGGCGAGCCGCAGACCGTCTGGCGCAGCCAGTTGAACAGGCTCCCGCAGCTGCCTGCAGAGGAAAACGGCGCGCTCATGTACGCGAAGGACGCATTTGTCCGTGAAAGCCACCGCCATTTTTCGCATGCGCTGGCGATCTATCCGCTCCGGCAGATCAGCGGGAAAACGCCGCAGGAAAAGGCGTGCATAGACCGCACCATCGCGCAGCTGGAATCGCTCGGAACGAGCCGCTGGGTCGGCTTTTCGTTCGTGTGGTTCGCGCTGCTGAAGATCGTGCAGCGAGATGCGGAGGGAGCTGTCCAAGCGCTGCATCAATTTTATCATGCGTTTCTCAGCCCGAACGGATTTCATCTGAACGGCGATTTCCGGAAAACCGGCCTGAGCGAGTTTCAGTACCGGCCGTTTACGCTGGAAGCAAACTGTCTCTCCGTACAGGCAGTCAACGAAATGCTGCTGTACAGTCAAAACGGAGAGATCGAGATCTTTCCGGTGATTCCTGCGGACTGGCGCACGTGTGCCTTTCGCGGTCTGCGCGTGGAAAACGGCCTGATCGTATCCGCAGAGCTGACAGCCACAGGCTGTGTCACGCTCCGACTGCACGCCAAACGAGCCGGAAGCTGGTATCTGAAAAATACAAATCAAACGCTTCGCCTTGAAAAAGGAGAAAGGAGGATCTGCCGATGGACGATCAAACCAGACATACAAGACCCCTGACCGGCCGCGTGACGATCCCGACGGATATGGACGTGGTGCCGCAGACGCTGGAGATCATGAAGCGCTGGGGCGCGGACGCCATCCGCGACTGCGACGGCACGGATTTTCCGCAGCAGCTGCGCGATACGGGCGCAAAGGTCTACGCCACCTATTACACGACCCGCAAGGATAACGCGTGGGCGAAGGCGCACCCCGAGGAGGTGCAGCAGTGCTACATCATGACGGGCTTTTACACCGCACAGGAGGGCCCTCTGGCCATTCCGCTCATGAAGGGCATCAGCCCGGAGCTGATGCAGGTCAACACGCGCGACGATATCCGCCGCTGGTGGGAGGTCGTCGACCGCAGCACGGGAAAGCCGATTCCGCCGGAGGCATGGCGCTATGACGCGGAAAGCGGCTGTGTCATCCTTGACGCGCCGGAGGCGTATCACGAATACACGGTGAGCTTCCTCGCGTACCTCATCTGGGATCCGGTGCATATGTACAACGCCGTGACGAACGGCTGGAAGGACTTTGAGCACCAGATCACCTTCGACGTGCGCCAGCCGAAAACGCACGCCTTTACCATGGAGCGCCTGCGGCGCTTCATCCGGGAGCACGACTATGTGGATGTTCTGCGCTTCACAACGTTCTTCCACCAGTTCACGCTCGTCTTTGACGAGCTCTGCCGGGAAAAATACGTCGACTGGTACGGCTATTCCGCATCCGTCTCGCCGTATATTCTCGGGCAGTTTGAAAAAGAGGCCGGATACAAATTCCGGCCCGAATATATCATTGATCAGGGCTACTACAACAACCAGTACCGGGTTCCGAGCAAAGAATACAAGGATTTTCAGGCCTTTCAGCGCCGCGAGGTCGCAAAGCTTGCCAAAGAGATGGTGGACATCACGCACGAGCTGGGCAAGGAGGCCATGATGTTCCTCGGCGATCACTGGATCGGCACGGAGCCGTTCATGCCAGAGTTCGCAGGCATCGGCCTTGACAGCGTGGTCGGCTCCGTCGGCAATGGCTCGACGCTCCGCCTGATCGCCGACATTCCCGGCGTGCGCTATACCGAGGGCCGCTTTCTACCGTATTTCTTCCCGGATACGTTCCATCCGGGCGGCGACCCTGTGCGCGAGGCGAAGGAAAACTGGGTCACGGCGCGGCGCGCCATCCTCCGAAAGCCCATCGACCGCATCGGCTACGGCGGCTATCTGAAGCTGGCGTGCCAGTTCCCGGACTTCATCGACTACGTCGAAAGCGTCTGTCATGAGTTCCGCGAGCTGTATGAGAACGTAAAGGGCACGACGCCCTACTGCTTCAAGACCGTGGCCGTTCTGAACTGCTGGGGAAGGATGCGCGCATGGGGCTGCCATATGGTACATCACGCGCTCTATCAGAAGCAGAATTATTCCTATGCGGGTGTCATTGAGGCGCTCTCCGGCGCGGCGTTCGACGTGCGGTTCCTCAGCTTCGATGATTTGAAGGAGAACCCCGACGCACTGCGCGGTGTGGACGTGCTGCTCAACATCGGCGACGGCGACACGGCGCACACCGGCGGTGCAGCATGGGAGGACGCGGACGTTTCTGCGGCCATCCGCCGCTTCGTCGCCGAGGGCGGCGGTCTGATCGGTATCGGCGAGCCGTCCGGCCACCAGTATCAGGGACACTATCTCCAGCTGGCTTCGGTGCTCGGTGTGGAGAAGGAGACGGGCTTCACGCTCGGCTATGACAAGTATAACTGGGACGAACATCCGAACCATTTCATTCTGGCCGACTGCGCAGGCGAGGTGAACTTCGGCGAGGGCAAAAAGAACATCTATGCGCTGGACGGCACGGAAATTCTCGTGCAGCGTGAAAAAGAGGTGCAGATGGCCGTACACGAATACGGCAAGGGGCGCGCAGTCTACCTGTCCGGCCTGCCGTACAGTTTTGAAAACGCAAGACTCCTGCACCGCGCAATTTTGTGGAGCAGCCATGCCGAGGCGATGCTGCATACTTGGTTCTCGGAGAATTTCTGCGTCGAGGTACACGCCTACCCGCAGAACGGAAAATACTGCGTGGTGAACAACACCTACGAGCCGCAGACGACGGAGGTGCATACCACAGACGGCAGGCATCTCCCGCTGTCCCTTGCGGCAAACGAGATCCGCTGGTTTGAGCTCTGAGCAAGTAAAACGCAAAAATGCCCTGCCCTAAATTTGTTCCGTGTAGGGTCTGGATGCAATATTCAGATATAAAATCCCCTGCGCAATTTGCTGCCCCCTGACAGGGGTAACAACGGCGGCGGGGATTACCCGGCTGGTGTTTCAGGCACCAGCCGGGTTTTCCATTGGCGTATAGCTGGGAATAGTTCAGGACACTTTCGGGATCTCGTTGTGCTGTTCCGGTTTTGCTGTTTGTCTGTTCTCCATGCAGCCAATGTCGGCGTAGTGAATTTCCACAGTCTGTGGTGCGTGCTTGGACCACTTCACTTCCTTTTCATGCACCACAATTTTCTGAATGAAGAGCCGCAGCAGCTCCGGTGTCAGCGCTTGAATGTCCGTGTACCGCTTCGCTTTGTCGAGGAAGGCTGCCGTATTGCTTACCGTTTCTTTCAGCCGCTGGATCTCTGCTTCTCGCTGTGGGAGCGATTCTGTCAGCTTTGCCTGTTCATCTGTGTAGCTGGTGGAGAGCATCTGGAACTGTTCTGCCGTGATGCGTCCCAGCACACTGTCCTCATAGAGCTTCTTGAAAATCGCATCCAGATCGGCTTTGCGCTTCTGCATGGCGGCTTTCTCCTTTTCCAGTCTGCGGATCTCCTTTTGGAGTTCCGCGGACTGTTTGCTGTTCAGATATTCGGCAAATTCCTGTGGATGCTCTCTGGCTTCCGCCGTCACCCGGCGCAGATCCTCCAGCACGATCTCATCGAGAATGCACTCTCGGATGTAGTGCGCAGTGCAGGCTTCACCATCCTTTTTGTAAGTACGGCAGGTGAAGTGGTTGTAGTCGGCGGACATCGTATGTGCCCGGTGTAGTACCATCGTCTTGCCGCAGTCCGCGCAGATCACAAGCCCGGAATACTTGTTCTGCTCATCCATTTTTGTCCTGCGGCGCTTGTTCTTCCGTACCCGCTGTACAATATCCCAAATTTCTTTCGTAATAATGGCAGGATGCGTATTTTCAAACACGAGGCATTCCTCACGCGGATGCTCAATTTTGCGCTTGTCCTTGTAGGATTTGGTGCTGAACCGGTAGTTCACAGTGTTGCCAAGATAGATCTCATTTTCCAACAGGTTTGCAACGGCACTGTCTGACCAGTGGTACGGCTTCGTGATGTCCAATGCAGAATGTGTCAGGCCGTATTTCTGGTAGGTGTAATAGCTGGGACAAAGCACCTTTTCTTTCTTCAGGATCGCTGCGATCCGGCTGAGGTCATTGCCCGCGGCACACAGGGCGAAGATTCGTTTCACAACGGCAGCGGCTTCCTCGTCTATGAGCAGCTTCTTGGTCTCCAGGTCTTTGACATATCCATAGGGAGCGCGCGTCCCAAGCCGTTCTCCGCGCTCCGCTTTGGCTTTTTGAACTGCACGGATTTTTCGGCTGGTGTCCCGAATAAACCACTCGTTGAACAAATTTTTGAACGGCATGAGATCATTGCTCTCTGCATTTTCCGTATCCACATTGTCATTGATTGCAATGTACCGAACGCCGAACATGGGGAAGCGCTCTTCAATGTAGAGACCGGTATGAAGCTGGTTCCTGCCAAGGCGGCTGAGATCCTTGGTCACGATGATCCCAATCTCCCCGTTTTCCATGTCCGCGATCATCTGCTGAAATGCAGGTCTTTGGAAGTTACCGCCTGAAAAACCGTCGTCCACATAGAAACACGGATTTGGAAAATGATGATCTTCTGCAAACTTTTGCAGGATGCTTTTTTGGTTCTGGATGCTGTTGGAATCGCCATCTAAGCCGTCATCCTGACTGAGCCGGCAGTAGAGGGCGGTTTTCTTCTGGTTTGACATTTGTCTTTCCTCCTTTGAGTCAAACCGCTCAGAGCATTGTGAGCACACAATACTCCAAGCGGCGCGAGAAGTCTAGCCCTTATGCCGACTTTTTTCGCTGAAGTTCCAACGCAGCCAAAACCCTGAATTTTTCTTCCGCAGTCTGACTCGCGTTTTTCGGAAAAACGGAGACGACACGAATAGTTCGCCCGTGCGAAATCTGAATGTGCTCAACACGGACGGAATCAGGGCAGGCCGCCGGTTTTGTGGTTTGGTTCATGACGACCTTCCTGATTTGATTTTCAAAAAATGTACTTGCAAAAAGCAGCCAGGAGAGTTAACATCCGACAAACCGTTTGAGGAGGATCGCCGATGGTAACTGCTTGTTTTTCCGTGATGCTTCACTTGCTGCTCTTGCTGATTCGTATTGCAATAAGATTGAGATTGTCCATACCGCTGGTGTACTTGGTGCTGATGCTCACAGCGTTTCGACCGTGGTATCGTGTGCACGCGACACTGGCGGATGGAATACTTCTGGTGATGCTGGTCTGCGCACGGCTGCGCCACGTGGCGGGCACCCAGTGGGGCTGCAAGAAATATATGAATATGAAGCACTTGGAGGCGGCTCTGGACGACGCCTTCATTGCCGGCTGACGTCATTCAGCCGGAGCCTGCAAATAAATTTGCGCACAAATCTTGACGGGACCGGTCATTATACTGCATTCTCAACCTCAGATGATGACTCAAGCAGCACACCAGCGCTGAAGCCTGAATGCAATTCGCATTTTTATTGCAGGGCTCCAAAGCGTAAACCAGCAGACTTTTGGGCAAAAGAGAAGTCCTTCCGGTTTCCCGGAAGGACCTCTCTTGCTCTGCGCGGTATTTCGTTGTTGTCCTTATGCGTGTTCGCCTTTCCGTGCGCCGGGTAGAGGACATCACCGAGGCGCTGTGGGGCAGCAAGGTCTCACCCTCCACCATCAGCGAGCTGAACAAGAAAGCCTACGTCCACATCGAGGACTGGCGGAACCGCCCCTTGCGGGGCGGGCGCTATCCATACGTCTACGTGGACGGCATCTACCTGCGCCGCAACTGGGGCGGAGAGTACGAAAATGTGGCAATTCTGGTGGCAATTGCCGTGAATGAGGACGGTTTTCGTGAGGTTTTGGGTGCCGCCGAGGGCATGAAGGAGGACAAGGCCAGCTGGGTCAGTTTCTTCCAATGGCTCCGCGGACGCGGCTTGGACGGTGTAAAGCTCATCGTCGGCGACAAGTGCATGGGAATGCTGGAGGCCGTGGGTGAGGTGTTCCCGGATGCCAAATACCAGCGCTGCACGGTGCATTTCTACCGCAATGTTTTCTCTGTTGTGCCTAAATCCAAGGTCAAAATTGTGGCAAAAATGCTCAAGGCGATCCACGCGCAGGAGAGCAAAAAAGCGTCCCGCGAGAAGGCGAAGACCGTGGTCGCCGAGTTGCGCGCCATGAAGCTGAAGGAGGCCGCCAAGAAGGTCGAGGACGGCATTGAGGAGACACTGACCTACTGTGACTTCCCCAGCGAGCATTGGACGCGCATCCGTACCAACAACGTGATCGAGCGGCTGAACCGTGAGATCCGCCGCAGAACCCGCGTGGTGGGGACGTTCCCTGACGGCAACTCCGCCCTGATGCTGGTCTGCGCCCGGCTCCGCCACGTGGCGGGCACCCAGTGGGGCAGCAAGAAATACATGAACATGAAGCACTTGGAGGCGGCTCTGGACGACGCCTCTATTGCCGGCTGACTTCACTCAGCCGGAGCCTGCAAACAATTTTGCGCATAAATCTTGACGGGACCTTTGAAGGCCTTACCAGGCTTGAAGGCGGGAACCTTGGATGCGGGTATTTTGACCTCAGCACCGGTAGCAGGGTTTCTGCCAATGCGGGCAGCGCGTTCCTTGGCCTCAAAAGAGCCGAAACCAACCAACTGCACTTTATCGCCGGCTTTCAGTGCCTTTTCCGTGGCGGCGAGGAAAGCGGTCAGCGCAGCCTCGCAGTCCTTTTTGGAAAGGCCACTTACCTCTGCCATGGTAGCAATCATATCAACCTTGTTCATAATGTGTAATCTTCTAATATCATATAGTATGGATAGAAAACACTATATCGAAATTGGTAGAGTTTTGCAATACAGCATTTCAGACTCCATTCCTGCAGAACATCAGATTTTAGGATTGCGATGGATGATGTGTGCCGACGAGCAGCAACAGATGCAGCGAAAAAGGAAATCGCAAGGTATAAGCCTTTCGATGACCCGGTATTCATGGACCTTCTTGAGCTTGTGGTCCGCAAGCTTGAGGTGAATGCTTTAGAGATCGATCGGGAATTCATTCATGAGCTTGACGCGCTCTACCTGTTCCTTGACGAGCAGTTGGATATCAGAAAACTACAAAAGCGACTTACGGAAGAAAACCGTGCCTGACGGAGAAGGGACATGCATAGTTTGCAATTCTGTTCTAAAAGCATCAATGCGATTGTAATGCAAGCACATTGAGAAGGGACGGCGTTTTATGGAGAAGAACTGCACCATAATGTCCGTTGCCTTTTTGAAATGTCTCACTAATTTGTTTATGGCATTTTGATACACGTTATTTAGTTATGATCGACTATAAATGCTATCTGCCAAAAAGTATGCTTTTTGGCAGGCTATTCGTATCCGCTCAATAATCGCCCATAACCAAAGAGCACTATCCGGGCATAGCCCGGATAGTGCTCAAATCAGTACAGTTTTACAAACTGGTCAATTGTGTAGGCACGACCGTCAACGATAATATGGGCGGCATGTACTAAGAAATCGCCGCAAAGCCTTGAAAATAAAGGTTTTTCGCTGGCAATCTGATAAACTTACCACAAATTTACGACAATTGCCAACGAAAAAGCGCCGAGATATGTATGAAGCTACCGCCTGCATTTTGCAGACGGTAGCTTTTTCCTTGCAAAAAAGATACTTTTATAATCTAATTTCTCTACTCGCTGTTGAGAAAAATGAGTTGAAAAGGGTGAAAAACATGATATAATTTTGACGTGGCGAACGATTGACAAGGTATTTCCTTCAGTATGCCTTGCAGAAGCAGGAAAGAGGTGTGCGCCGTGAAAAAAAGCTTGACAGGGTATTTCCCGGCGCAATACACTGACGGCAGGCAGGCAGGCAGGCAGGCAGGCAGGCAGGCAGGCAGGCAGGGTAAAACTCTGTCCGTTTTTGCTGCACAACATTACCTTTATAAGACAAATAGAAAGACGCTCCTATGACACGGGATAACCTGTGCCATAGAGCGTCTTTTTGTCATTCACGGAAAGTCAGCAGCTTCGCTGGTTCTACATTCAGAACAGCAGCGATATTGAAGAGTAAATCAAGTGATATGGGGCGGCAGAGGTTAGGTGCCTCGATTGCTCCGATATGCTGGCGGCTGATACCGACACGCTCTGCAAGCTGCTCTTGGGTCAAACCAGCGTGCTTGCGGTAATATGCGATATTGTACCCGATTTCAATAGATTTCTGCGTGTTATCGAATTCGGGATAGCGGTTCTCTGCCACGGGCCTCACCTCTATTAACATTTTATCCCACACAGCAGAAAACTAAAATTAGATGGCAGAGAACGATTGATATTTAGTATCTAACAATACATAATTGAGCAAGAAAGATTGTTGAATTGCTGACGACTGCAAACAATATAAATTGGAATGGAGGGCTACTACATGAAAAGAAAAATCTTATCTCTTTTGCTGTCATTCACACTATGCCTGACGCTGCTGCCAATGGCAGCGTTTGCAGAGGAACCCGACAAAATCTCAATCACAACAGTAGATGAACTTTTGCAATTTGCAAAAGCTGTGGACAATGGCGAATATGATGATAAAACAGATGCGGTTGTATCTCTTGATGCGGATTTGGATTTAACAGGTGTTGCGTGGAAACCGATTGGCAGCGTCTTTGACGGCGACGGAAATCTGCTGCACTACTTCAGCGGCAAATTTTACGGAAACGGACATACGATTTCCAATTTAGATTTTTCCGAAAACTATGGAATGGCAGAGTATCCGGTTTTCGGATTTTTCAGCGTGGCTTACGGCGCTGAAATTTCCGGTTTGCCAATTCAAGGCAAGCTGGATGTGTCCAATTCAGGGTATGTCTTTTTTGGAACAGTTGCGGGCGTTGCAGAAAACAGCAAAATTTCTGACTGCGTTTCGGATGTATCGTTCACGGATACGGACAAATATATCAACGGCCCTGCGGCTTTGTGCGGATATGCGATAAATAGCACGATTGAACACTGCCAAAACAAGGGGAATTTTTCAGTAACGACGGATACTACCTCTTTGCAGATGGGCGGTATCGTAGGTGTTGCTGACAACAGTACCGTACAGTATTGCGCCAATACAGGCGATATGACCTCTTGGACACCCCATACCGGCGGAATTGTTGGGCAGTTGTATCAAGGCTCAAAGATTATCAATTGTTATTCCACCGGGAAATTGGTTCCTCTTGGCCATGGCACTACGAATTTCGGCGGCATTGCAGGCACAGTTGGTGCAGGTACAGAAATCAGACATTGCTATTTCGCTGGTGAAATGGATTTATCTCAATATACTGCCACTACACCTTATAAGCGTTTAGGCGGTATTGCAGGCGGCGTTTCTTCTGGTACCCCTGTTTTTGAAAACAATTATTTTCTGGAAACTGAAAATGTCCCGGCTTGCTTTAAGTATCAGGATGCTGGAACAGAAAAGGCCCTTGACTTTATGAAAACGGAAGACTTCTTTAATGAAATCACTGCTGCTGGTGGCAATTATCGATTTAATTCTAATGGAACGCCCCTTTTGCCTGCACCGAAATATGCGGTTTCTTTTGTTGTAACACCTGCCGAGTTGACGAATGTAGTCATTAAGGTGAACGGTCAGGCAGTAGCAAACCCTGCCGATTTGGAAGCGGGTACTTATGCGGTCGAGGTCAGCGCCGATAATTGTGAGGTTTTCCGTTCCGATATTACAATTACAGCTGACACAGCAACTCATATGCAGACCATTGCAATGACTTATTTACCTGCCAACTACACTAAGGTTGACGCAGCCATTGCCAAGGCAAATGCACTGAACAAAGATAACTACATGGATTTTTCTGGCGTGGAAGCCGCTGTGAATGCCGTTGTCCGAGGCAAGAACATTACCGAGCAGAGTGAGGTAGATGCAATGGCGAAGGTCATTGAGGAAGCGATCAACGCTCTGGTTCGGAAAAGCTCCGGTGGCGACGATAGCGACCCGACTTACGCCATCGAGGTGGGCAAGGACATCCGGAACGGCACAGTGACAGCAAACCGCCGCTATGCCGAGCGTGGTGATACCGTGACAATCACCGTCAAGCCGGACGATGGTTTCAAACTGGATGACCTCACCGTGACCGACAAGAATGGTAAGGAACTGAAGCTGACTGACAAGGGCAACGGCAAGTATACCTTCACCATGCCCGCCAGCAAGGTTGAAATTAAGGCCACCTTTGTCAAGGAAGTTGAGACAAGCCCGTTCAGCGATGTGTCCACCAGCGCCTATTACTATGAGGCTGTGAAGTGGGCGCAGGAAAAGGACATCACCGGCGGTATTGGCAACGGCCTCTTTGGGCCGAACCAGCCCTGCACCCGCGCACAGATCGTCACCTTCCTGTGGCGTGCTGCCGGTTCTCCCGAACCCAAGAGCATGAGCAGCTTCTCTGATGTTTCTGCGGACAGCTATTATGCTAAGGCAGTTGCGTGGGCGGTGGAGAACGGTATCACCACAGGAACGGGCGATGGCAAATTCAGTCCTGATGCCACCTGCACCCGTGAGCAGGCGGTCGCATTCCTCTATCGAGCCTCCGGCAGCCCCGCAGTCAGTGGCGGCAGCGCGTTCAGTGATGTGGCAGCGAATGCCTATTATGCTGATGCAGTCGCATGGGCGGAGAAGAACGGCGTGACCGGCGGTATCGGCGGCGGCCTGTTCGGCTCCGGGAATACCTGCACCAGAGCGCAGATTGTCACATTCCTGTACCGTGCCTATCAGGGTAAGTAAGGCGAATCGACAATCCAATATAAAGCTCCCGCTGAGAATCATCCTCGGCGGGAGCTTTTTACTCTGCACGGCAGGGAATTGGCGTGGAACATTGCTGCAATGCGAATACTTGACGTATATACTGAAAGCTATTATGCTTTTACTATCAAAAGCTGCGTGAAAGTCTGTTGCTTCGGATCGTGGGGCGGCAAAGCGGATACGGGAACAGCTTTTGATACGGAACGACCTGCTCTCCAGCGTTATGACGGGACATAAGTGCATCCGAGAATGGTAGATTGGTCGTGCGTATAGGACGGAATTGTCATCCTGCGTATTTTCGTTGAGATGACCTTATTAGGAGGAAGTAGGCTGGCAGGCATGCGGGGGAGGCGAACCCCTGCCTATGTGCCGGGTAAACTGAAACCGGAATTTTCCCGAACCGGCACGGCGACGCCCGCGCCGAAGGTGGTGTAATTGCTCTGGATGAACGAGACCATGTTGCCCTCGCGGTCGGCGGTGCAGAGATAGATGGTGCCGCCGCAGTGCGGGTCGCTCGCCCTCGGCTCCAGCGCGCGGTCGGTGATGAGCGCGCGGCGGGCGGCGAGATAGGCGGGATCCAGCAGCTCGCTGACCTTAGTTTTCATATAGCGCGGGTCGGCGACGTAGGTCCTCGTGTCGGCAAAGGCCAGCTTGATGGCCTCCATCACCTTGTGATAGTGCTCGGCGCTCTCGCGCTTTTCCGGCATGGTCATGCCGTTCAGGATGCCGAGCGCCATGAGCACCGTAATGCCGTGGCCGTTTGGCGGGATCTCACAGACCGTATAGCCGCGGTAGTCCTGCGTGATGGGCTCGACCCATTCGGGGTGGTAATTGCGGAAGTCGTCCTCGCAGAAGTACCCGCCGGTCGCGCGGGAGAACGCGACGATCCGCTCCATCAGCGCGCCGCGGTAATAGCTCTCGCAGTCCGTCGCGGCGAGAGAGCGCAGCGTCGCGGCATAGTCCGGAAAGCGGAACAGCTCGCCCGCACGGTAGGGCGTACCGTCCGGCTTTATAAAGCTCTTCCACCAGTATTCATGCGGTACGGCGTTCTCCGCCATCGCCTTGGCAATGCGGCGGCTGTCGCGCTCCCACTGCCGCGCGACGTTCACTGGCACGGGATAGCCCTCCTCGGCATAGGAAATGGCTGGCGCGAACAGCTCAGCGAGCGACTTCGTGCCGAAGCGGCGGTTCAGCTCCGCCCAGCCCGCGGGTGCGCCGGGCACCATCGTCGGCAGCCATCCGGCCTTCGGCATCTCTGTATAGCCCATCGCGCGAACCTTCTCTGCGCTCAGCGCCATCGGCGCGACACCGCTGGCGTTGAGGCCGTAGAGCCGTTTGTCCCGCTCGATCCAAACGAGCGCAAAGCAGTTCGAGCCAAGGCCGTTGCCGGTCGGCTCGAGCAACGGCATGGCCGCGGCCATCGCCACGGCGGCGTCCACGGCGCTGCCGCCGGATTTCATCACGTCCAGTCCGATCTGCGCGCCGAGCAACACAAACGTGCAGGCGACGGCATTTTGGGCGTAGACGACATTGCGCCGTGAGGCATAGCGGTAGGTCAGCGGATCAAAGGCAGGCATGGGAAGCGTTCTCCTTTTCTCTTTTATATCAGGTCCAGTATAGCACACCGACACGGGAAGAGCATGGCGGCGGTTAGGCTCCCGCGCGGACGGTTATAATATTTTTCGCATCATTACCCGGTTTTTAGGCACTATTGAAAAAATGAATCATTTAATTTTTTTGCGATTTCTTGATTTCTTCGGCATTGTGCGCTATATTTTAGTTCCATTACGAAATTTTACTCACATAAACACAGAAAGGCGGATTTTATGGAGCTTCAAATTCAGGATCTGGTATCCTCCATCAAAAAGGACGGCATCGAGAGCGCGAACCGCGAGGCCGCGCAGATCCTTGCCGAAGCCAAGGCGCAGGCGGAAAAGATCGTCGCCGATGCGAGGAGCGAGGCGGACAAGCTGCGTGCGGACGCGCAGGCGGAGATCGGCGTGTTCAAGGCCAGCGCTCAGCTCAGCGCAGAGCAGGCGAAGCGCGACGCGGTGCTTGCCTTCCGGCAGGAGATCGGTGCGGAGCTGACGAAGCTGCTCGCGCAGGATACGCATAAGGCGCTCGACGACAAGGCGCTCGCCGCGCTCATCACCGCCGCGTTGCAGGGCGAGGACGCCTCCGCCTACGCCGCAGAGGTCGCCTCCGTCACGGACGCGCTCAAAAGCGAGCTCGCCGGCGAGCTCAAGGCGGGGCTGGAGCTGCGGCTCTCCAAAAAGGTCCGCACGGGCTTCCGCCTGTGCGCCAAGGACGGCTCGGGCTACATCGACTGCTCCGACGAGGAGCTGGCGGAGCAGCTTGCCCCCTTCTTCCGCGAGCTGCGCATTTAAGGAGGGACGCTCTTGGCTTCCTATTACTACTTGATCTCGAGCCTGCCGATGCTCCGCGCGGGCGACGCCCCGCCGCTGGATTACGCTGCGTTTCTCGACCAATGCCAGGGCGCGGTGAGCGACAGGGTCTACCGCTCGCTCGAGGAGCTGACGGTGCGCTCGGAGGACGGCGGCTTCGTGAGCCGGTGGGCGGCCTTCTACCGCGTGCTGCAGGGTGAGCTGACCTATCAGCGGCGCGTGAAGCGCGGCGAGAGCTGTGCCGCGCCGAACGAGCGCGACGCCGCCGTGACGCAGACCGTCACCGCGGCAGTGAACGCAAAGGACCCGCTCGAGGGCGAGCGGCTGCTGCTCGCGCTGGAATTTGACCGGCTGGATGAGCTGGTGGGACTGCACAGCTTCGACGACTGCGCGCTCTACGGCTACGCGCTGAAGCTGCGGCTGCTCGAACGGCAGCGCGTCTTCCGCCATGACGAGGGCAAGGCCGCCTTCGACACCCTGCTCGGACAGGTCCGTCAGCAGATATTCAGCCTATAAGAAAACGGGAGAAACGAAATGGAGAAAGTGACAGGCTATGTGACCGGAGTCAACGGCAACCTTGTCTCGGCAAGGTTCTCGGGCTCCGTGCGAAAAAACGAAGTCGGCTTCGTCAAGATCGGCAATGACCGCCTCAAGGGCGAGGTCATCCGCATCAGCGGCGACGCCGTGAGTATGCAGATCTATGAAATGACCAACGGCATTCAGGTCGGCGACGAGGTCGAGCTGACCGGCGAACTGCTGAGCGTCGAGCTCGGCCCCGGCCTTCTGACGCAGGTGTACGACGGCTTGCAGAATCCTCTGCCGAAGCTTGCCGAGCAATGCGGCTTCTTCCTCGAGCGCGGCGTATACCTTGACCCCATCCCCGATAAGGAATGGGAGTTCACCCCCTGCGTCAAGCCCGGCGACGCCGTGCTCGCGGGCGACGCGGTCGGCAGCGTACCGGAGGGGCAGTTCACGCACCTCATCATGGCGCCCTTCGACCTCAAGGACGAGGGCTGGCGCGTAAAGAGCGTGAAGGAAAAGGGCGTCTATCACGTCCGCTCCACCGTTGCGGTGCTGGAAAACGGCGCGGGCGAGGAGAAGGCGCTGAGCATGGTCTTTTCCTGGCCGGTCAAGCAGCCCATCCGCTGCTATGAGGAGCGTCTGCGTCCCGACGAGACGCTGGTGACCAAGATCCGCTGCATCGACACCTTCCTGCCGGTCGCCAAGGGCGGCACCTTCTGCGTGCCCGGTCCCTTCGGTGCGGGCAAGACCGTGCTGCAGCACATGGAGGCGAAGAACGCTGACGTCGACATCGTCATCGTCGCCGCCTGCGGCGAGCGCGCCGGCGAGGTCGTAGAGGTCCTCAAGGAGTTCCCCGAGCTGACCGACCCGCGCACGGGCCGCTCGCTGATGGAGCGTACCATCATCATCTGCAACACCTCGTCCATGCCGGTCGCGGCGCGTGAAGCGTCCGTGTACACGGCAGTGACGATGGCCGAATATTACCGCCAGATGGGCCTCAACGTCCTGCTGCTGGCGGACTCCACGAGCCGCTGGGCGCAGGCCATGCGCGAGATGAGCGGCCGACTGGAGGAGATCCCCGGCGAGGAAGCCTTCCCTGCCTACCTCGAATCCGTCATCGCCGCGTTCTATGAGCGCGCGGGCAAGGTCCGGCTGAGAAACGGCAAAATCGCCTCTGTCACCATCGGCGGCACGGTCTCCCCCGCGGGCGGCAACTTTGAAGAGCCGGTCACGCAGGCGACGCTCAAGGTCGTCGGCGCGTTCCACGGCCTCTCCCGCGAGCGCTCCGACGCGCGCAAGTATCCCTCCATCCACCCCATCGACTCGTGGTCAAAGTATCAGGGCGTGGTGGACATGGCGCGTGTGGAGGAGGCCCGCGGCATCCTCCGCCGCAGCAGCGAGATCAATCAGATGATGAAGGTCATCGGCGAAGAGGGCACCTCGGCCGAGGATTACATCCTCTACCAGAAGGGCGAGCTGCTCGACGCCGTGTACCTGCAGCAGAACTCCTTCGATCCCATCGACGCGGCCTGCGAGCCGGAGCGTCAGGCGCATGAGTTCAACGTGCTCTACGATGTGCTCACGCGCGATTACGCGCTCAGCGACAAAAAGGAGATCCGCGCCTTTTTCAATCAGGTGCGTCAGGAATTCCTCGACTGGCACGGCACGGTCTACGGCACGCCGGAATTTGCGGCGCAGGAAACGAAGCTCACGGACCTCTACCGGAGCAAGGTAACGGGTTAAGGAGGGTTTCAGAATGCAGAAGGTTTATACCAAGATCGAATCCATCGTCGGCAACGTCGTGACCGTGCGCGCCTCGGGCGTGCGCAGCGGCGACCTTGCCCTCGTCGGCGAGAGCTACGCGAGCGTCATCAAGCTCAGCGGCGACCTCGTCTCCCTGCAGGTCTTTGCCGGCACGCAGGGCGTCAGCACGACCGACACCGTGCGCTTCCTCGGGCGGCCCATGATGGTCTCGTTTTCCGACGACCTGCTCGGGCGCGTGTTCGACGGCGCGGGCGTGCCGCGCGACAACGGCCCCGCGCTGACCGAAAATATGATCCCCATCGGCGGGCCCTCCGTCAACCCCGCCAAGCGCATCGTGCCCAAGCGCATGATCCGCACCGGCATCCCGATGATCGACGTGTTCAACACCCTCGTCGAGAGCCAGAAGCTGCCCATCTTCTCCGTCTCCGGCGAGCCCTACAACCAGCTGCTCGCCCGCATCGCCATGCAGGCGGAGGTCGACGTCATCGTCCTCGGCGGCATGGGTCTGAAATACGACGACTACCTCTTCTTCCGCGACACGCTCGAAAAGAGCGGTGCGATGGGCCGCACGGTCATGTTCGTCCACACGGCGTCTGATCCGACGGTGGAATGTACGCTCGTGCCCGACCTGTCGCTCGCCGTGGCGGAGCAGTTCGCCCTTGCCGGCAAGCGCGTGCTTGTGCTGCTGACCGACATGACCAACTTCGCCGACGCGCAGAAGGAAATGGCCATCACGATGGAGCAGGTGCCGTCCAACCGCGGCTACCCCGGCGACCTATACAGCTGCCTTGCCTCGCGCTATGAAAAGGCGGTCGACTTTGAGGGTGCGGGCTCCATCACCATCCTCGGCGTCACCACGATGCCCGGCGACGACGTCACCCACCCCGTGCCGGACAACACAGGCTATATCACCGAGGGCCAGTATTACCTCAAAAACGGCCACATCGAGCCGTTCGGCTCGCTCTCGCGTCTCAAGCAGAACGTCAACGGCACGACGCGCAGCGACCACCGCGCCCTGATGGACGGCATGATCCGTCTCTACAGCGCCTACAAGGAAAGCCTTGAGAAGAAGTCCATGGGCTTCATGATGTCCGAATGGGACGAGAAGCTACTCAAGTACGGCCACCTCTTTGAAACGAAGCTGATGGACCTGAGCGTGAACATCCCTCTGGAGGAGGCGCTGGACCTTGGCTGGGAGATCCTCGCCGAGTGCTTCGAGCCGAACGAAACGGGTCTGAAGACCAGTCTCCTGCAGGAAAGATGGCCGAAAAAGGACGCCTTGAACTGAGGGAGCGCGTATGGCTGTCAAACTAACAAAAAATGAACTGAAGGTCCAGAAGGACCGGCTCAAGCAGTTTCAACGCTACCTGCCGACGCTGCAGCTGAAAAAGCAGCAGCTCCAATCGGTCGTGATGCAGGTGACGGCGCAGCTTGAGAAGGTCGAAGCCGAGCGGCTGAAGATCGTCGACGGTCTGGACGGCTGGATCGCGGTGTTCGCCGAAAACGGCAGCTTTCCCGAGGGGATGCGGCTCGATTCGCTCATCCGTCCGAAGGACGTCGTCTGCCGCGACCACAACATCGCCGGCGTGATCGTGCCGGTCTTTGAGGAGCTGACCTTCGAGGAGATCTCCTACGACGTCGCGGACTATCCGCTCTGGGTGGACACCGCCGTGGTCACGCTGCGCGAGATCGCGCGGCTGGACGCGCTGGTCAAGACGCTGCGCACGCAGGTCGAGCTGCTCGAGCGGGAGCTGCGCTCCACAGCGCAGCGCGTGAACCTGTTTGAAAAGGTCAAGATCCCCGAGGCGAGGGAAAACATCCGCGTCATCGGCATTTACCTCGGCGACCAGCAGACCTCCGCGGTCGTGCGCGGCAAGATCGCCAAGAAAAAGCTACAGGAGGCGGCGCGATGATCGAGAAAATGAAGGTCGTTCACATCGTCGCCGCGCAGACGCAGAAAACGGAGCTGCTCGACGCGCTGCGCGCGCTCGGCATCGTCCATTTCGCGGAAAAGGCGGATGCCGACCAGACCTATCTGGAGCGCTTCGCCGCGCTCTCGCGGCTCATCACCGTGCTCGAGGAGCAGGGGGTGAGCGAGGTCGAAGCGGAAACGCTCGACGACGTGAAATTCAAGCAGCTCTATGACGGGCTCAACGCATGTCTGGAGCGCAAAAAAGCATTGGAGACCGAGCGCGCCGCCGCGGTCAGCGCGTGCGACACGCTCGCCGGCTGGGGCAGCTTCTCCCCCGCCGAGATCAAGGAATTGAAGGCGCAGGGCTTCGAGCTGCACTTCTGCCGCGTGGACAAAAAGCTCCTCGCTTCGCTCGAGGCGGACAAGGAAGTGCGCTTCCTGCGGCTCGCGCCGGTCGGGAAGCAGCAGACCGTCGCCATCCTCGGTGCGCTGCCCGCCTCCTGCGCCGCCGGCGAGTTCATCCCGCCGGAAAAGAGCCTTGACGAATACCGGCAGGAGATCGCCGACTGTGAGCGCGGTCTTTCTGAGTGCGGCGCGCAGCTCAAGGCCGCCGCGAAGCACCTGCCCAGCTTCCGCGAGCAGCTGCTCAAAACGCAGAACAACGCGGACTACTCCTCCGTGCGCAATACCTCGGAGAGCGGGGACGGACTCGTGTGGCTGACCGGCTACCTCCCTGTCGACGAGGCGGAGCGCTTCAAGGCCGCCGCCGCGAAGGAGCATTGGGCGTGGGCGATGGACGATCCGGCGGCGGACGACGACAAGGTGCCGACCAAGATCAAATACACCAGGGTCACGCGGCTCATCGCGCCGGTGTTCGACATTCTCGGCACCGTGCCGGGCTACCGCGAGTATGATATTTCGTTCTGGTTCCTCGACTTCTTCACGCTCTTCTTCGCCATGATCATCGGCGACGCGGGCTACGGCTGCCTGTTCCTGCTGACCGCCGCGGCCCTGACGGTGAAGAGCAAGAAGCCCTCCGATGCCGTGCAGCTTTTGTGGGTGCTCTCCATCGCCACCATCGTCTGGGGCGCGATGACCGGCACCTGGTTCGGGCTTGAGGGCGCGATGGACGTGCCGCTGCTCCGCTCGCTGGTCGTTCCGACCTTTGCAAACTACCCCGAGTATTTCAACGTCACCACCACCCAGCAGCAGAACAGCGTCATGAAATTCTGCTTCATCCTCGGCACCGTCCAGCTCTCGCTGGCGTGCGTGATGAACATCCGCCGCAAGACGCGGGAGAAGGACCTCAGCTGGGTCGCCGACCTCGGCTGGCTGTGCGCGATCTGCGCGCTGTACTTCGTGGTGCTCTACCTCGTCATCGGCGAGCAGGTGAACCTCACGCCCATTGCCGCGGTGGTCCTTCTCGGCTTCGTGCTGGTCGTGTGCTTCGGCGGGATGTCGCCGGACAAGACCTTCGCGCAGGGTCTCAAGGCGGGCCTTGGCAACGCCTTCACAGTGTTCCTCAACACCATCAGCGCCTTCGGCAACATCATGAGCTACATCCGACTGTTTGCCGTCGGCATGGCGTCGCTCGCTATCGCGCAGAGCTTTAACAACATGGCGCTCGGCTTCAAGGGGCCGCTGGTCGTCGTCGGCATCCTCATCATGCTCGTCGGTCACGGGCTGAACATCGTGATGGGCCTGCTGTCCGTGGTGGTCCATGGCGTGCGATTGAATCTGCTGGAATTCTCCGGTCAGCTTGGCATGGAGTGGACCGGCACCGCCTACGCACCGTTCAAAAAACTGGATAAGATCAGAAAATAATCAAAAAGAGGAGAAACGTATTATGAGCATTGAATTTATTGGTATGGCGTGTGCGCTGGGCCTGTCCGCCATGGGCAGCGCGTTCGGCGCGGGCTTCGCGGCGCAGGCGAGCGTCGGCGCGTGGAAGAAGTGCTACGCGAACGGTAAGCCCGCTCCCTTCATCATGGTCGCCTTCTCCGGCGCGCCCCTGACGCAGACCATCTACGGCTTCCTGCTGATGAACTTCATCCGCAGCGCCGTGGCCTCCGGCGCCGATCCCGCGCTCGCCATGTTTACGGGCATCTTCGCGGGTCTCGCCATCGGCCTGTCCGCGTTCTTCCAGGGCAAGGTCGCCGCGGCGAGCGCCGACGCGCTCGGCGAGACCGGCAAGGGCACGGCGAATTTCTTCATCGTCATCGGCATCATCGAAACGGTCGCGCTCTTCACGCTCGTCTTCAGCCTCCTGCTGTTACAGTAAGCGCAAGGAGAAATTTCATAGCGGCACAGCAAGGGAGCCGGTGTCTGTTCTATATTTGCAAACACCGAGAAGGCCACAGGCAAGTGCCATTTGTACGCCAAAAATCCGAGTCTGCTTTGCCGCAAGCAAGCAGATATTCTCGGTCTGCACACCGGCAGACAGGATTTCGACGATTTGCCAAACTCCACTTGTCCTATCCGTCTTCGCATACTTTTTGTAGGCGTTGAGAGCTGTGTAGCTCATCTGCTCGGTTCTCATCTCTTCTGGGATAAAAGAGATGGATAGTGGCGACATCTCCAGAACAGCTTCGCAGATTTCTTCGCTCAGCTTTTCTTTTGGTAGGAACGCGACGCAGTCTTGATTCGCCATGAGCACTTGTGTTGCCACAGCCGCCGTCAGAGGCTTATCTTTTGCCAACTTGCTCCACGTTACTCTCGCGGCAGAGAGTCTGTCCCTGCGTTTTTCCGCGATAAAAGACATGGTTTCAGTCAGTTTCCTTTCGGCGTACTGCTGCATCAAGCTTTTGCTTTCCAATTTGAAATCCTCCTTTCTTCATGTGCGCAAGAGGACATGATTTTCTAGATCACCACTCTATTCGTCACGGATATTGGCTTTGACTATATTGCGCCTAATCCCACGGGAGATGACCTGACCAGCTTCTTTGAGACGGTTGTCCTTCTTTCCAAGGGAGAAATCGACTCGAAAAAGGTGCGTGTGGAGTTCTCATTGGAGAATATGGATATGTCCGGATTCCAAAAAGGCGCAACGTATCCGCAGATCAAAGAGTATGTGCAGGAGCATAGCGGGCTAACCTCTATTTGCGAGACTGTGCAGAGACCCGCAGGCAGATACCAGTGCCCCGTCAGTAATAGGCAGAGCGACATCCAGAAACGGATGTCGCTCTTTTTCTTTGTCTGCTGTAAGCTGGTATCCCCCGCGCAGCGCCTTTCCGGATACCCTGTGATATACTTTTGGGGTTCTCTTTGACGATTTTGCTTCCGATTTTTGCGTTGCTGCAGTTTCGTATCCCCGACGATGCCGATTTTCTATCAGGCAATGATATGATATTTAGTTTCTCCGCACGGACCGCCCAAAGCATTCGTGTCGAATTATGTAATTTTCAATAAGTCTTTCGCGTTATTTGATGCGATATTTCAATTAAATTCGATTGATTTTTGCGCGAATATCTGTTAAACTACGCTCAGAACCTTTAAGGAGGTTGCATTATGTATAGAAAAATCATTAGCTTCCTGGAAGTGTGGAAAGAGGACGAGCACCGCAAGCCCCTTATTTTGCAGGGTGCAAGACAGGTCGGTAAGACGTACTCCATCTTGGAGTTCGGGCGCACACACTACGAAAACGTCGCCTATTTCAATTTTGAGACCAATCCCAAGCTGAACGAGACTTTTGAGGAAGACATCAGCCCCGATTATCTGATTCCAATTTTGTCCCACATCGCAGGTCAGACCATCGTCAAGGAGAAGACCCTGATAGTCTTCGATGAGGTGCAGCTCTGCGAAAGAGCTCTGACCTCTCTCAAATACTTCTGTGAGGACGCGCCAGAGTATCACATCATCGTTGCAGGCAGCCTGCTGGGTGTCGCGGTCAACAGGGCGAAGTTCTCCTTCCCCGTCGGCAAAGTCGACATGAAGACGCTCTACCCTATGGACATGGAGGAGTTCATGCTGGCGCTCGGAGAGGATGACTTAGTCGCGCAGATAAAAGAGAGCTTCAATACCAATGCGCCGCTGCCGTCTGCACTGCACGATGCAGCGATGCAGCTCTATCGCCAGTATCTCGTGGTCGGCGGCATGCCGGAGTGTGTGATGCAGTTCGTGGAGACCAGGGACTATATCCTTGTCCGTCATACGCAGGATACGATTCTTGCGAGTTACCTCAACGACATGAGCAAGTACAACAACCTGAACGAAATCAAGAAAACCAGGCTTGCCTACGACAACATCACTGTTCAGCTCTCGAAGAAGAGCACGCGTTTCCAGTACAAACTGATTAAGAAAGGCGGGCGTGCTTCCGAGTTCGAGAAAGCGATTGAGTGGCTGTGCCTGTCTGGTATCGTCTCTCAGGTCTACAAGGTCGAGCAGGTCAAAAAGCCGCTCGAAAACTACCGCGATATAGATGCGTTCAAAATCTACGTGTCTGACCTTGGCCTTCTGTGCGCCAAGAAGGATTTAGCCGCCAATGATGTCCTCTATATGGTCGACGAGCTCGACGACTTCAAGGGTGGCATGGCTGAGAACTATGTCAACATGCAGCTCTCCATCAACGGCTACCGTACCTACTACTGGGAGTCGGAGCGCGGGGCTGAGATAGACTTCGTCATCCAGCGCGATGGGCAGCTCATTCCCGTTGAGGTTAAATCCGCCGATAATACCAAGGCAAAGAGCTTAAAGGTCTACATGGATACCTACAAGCCGGCCTATGCTATCAAGCTCTCTGCCAAAAACTTTGGCTGTGATGGCAATAAGAAAATCGTGCCTCTTTATGCCGCATTCTGCATCTGAAAAACACATAGTGAAAAGGAGCTGGATGCCAGCTCCTTTTTTCCTGTTTCCGCTGCAATCTCGTATCCCCTGTTGCGAGACATTTTGGCTGAGATGTGGTATGTGGCATGTGGCATGCTGTATCCCACCGAAGAGCAGCTTTTTTGTCTCCTGTTTTCTATAACTGACGAATCTCTCGGTTTTACTTGCGTCAGTTTTACGCATGGCTTTCTTTCATTATATTCTCTCATTTTCGCGGGTAACCTTCAATCCGCCGCTACACTTGACGCTTACAACGCTCCTGGCTATAAGCCTTGCGAAGCTCCGCTTCTTCCTCGGCATCGAGCTCAAGGCGCTCTAAGTAGATGGGCTGCACGTAGCTGTGCTCAAAGTGACCGGTCGATTTCGAGTAGAACTGAACGCAGATAGACGCATCTGCGAAGTCCAGAACAGAGGCGGGAGCTTCCGCCTCGGCGACCAGGGAGGCCCATTCCTTCTGCGACGTCGATACGATTCCGGGAAGGGTGCCGCCGACAAAGCTGACGATAAAATAATAAGCCTGAATCAGAAGATGCCAAAAAGGTAAAATCAATAGTATGCCACAGAATTGCCTCAACTATACACGAGAGGGGATACGAAAATGCGATAGAAACAGAAAAGCGTCAGAAGAGCGCAATCCGGCCGCTGAGCAGCGCATCTGTGGCCGCTCACGCGCGCAATATGCAAAGAGCGGGAAACAGACACCCGAGACAGCCTGAAGAGGTGTTTTGCTTTCGACAACGGGAGTGTAAAGCATGCCTTAAATGATTTGCGCCCGTGCCAGCATAAATGCTGATACGGGCGCTCCTCTGTTTTACATATCTTTTGCCGAAGCCGAAGCTGAATACTTCCAGCCCTGCAATGCTTTGGCACAACTGAATCCATCGGCTAACAGCAATAAGTTTGAATTAGTTCCTTAAGAGAGATGTTCTTCGTTCTCCTCCGCGCAGATCGTTATGCCAGCATCCTCGAAGCGGATGGCGGTTTTGAGCTTTTCCCAATCAACGGCCCGCCGCAGCTCAGCGCTTTCCGCGCCTCCTTTTTGCAGGATGCCGGTATGCGCGGCGGCGTTCTTCCGCGAGCAAGGGCAAACTCCAGCAGGCCTGCAATAATCACGGCTCCGCCCACAATGATCACATCGGTGGTTCTTGGCGGCATCAAGCCGAGAATCAGCGTCAAAAGGCCCAACGCCAGCAGGAACACGCCATAAATGCGGCAGCGCACCGTCCGCCTTTCGCGCGCCGGGCCTTTCGCGGCGTGAGTTCTGATGCGGTCTATCGCATTCCACATAGCGGGGCAGTGCCGCCGACTCTCAGCTTCCAAATGCCGGTGCAGCAGTTCTGCGGTTTCTCTGTCCACGGCGGGGTCATCGTAGTTGCTTATTTGAAAAAGATACATGTGCTTCTCCGTTTTGAAATCGGCTCATTGAGAGTGCCAGAAAATTCCATTCACAGCATATCGGACTGCCACCGGGCAGTCCGATATGCTGTGATGTGCTGATAGTTCCTTGCATGAGAACTGCCGACCGCTTGCGTCCTATTTTTCAAACAGGTACAGCAGGTATCCGTAGCCCTCGGCCTCCATTTTTTCATAGGGGACGAAGCGCAGGGCTGCGCTGTTGATGCAGTAGCGCACGCCGTTGGGGGACTCCGGATCGCCGGTGAACA
>OHKK01000222.1_pt1 | contig 37713 bp, 32 predicted proteins | sample 1568811 | NCBI WGS metagenome assembly OHKK01 (sample SAMEA3879568, study PRJEB24766) | human gut metagenome | biome: human-associated habitat; feature: feces | place: USA | collected 1985/1987
CAAGAAACTCCCCCTTACGGGGAAAGTGAGGAACACCTAATGATTTTCAAAAAATCCGGCCCGCCGGAATGGCTGCTCGTCTGTTTGGGCAACTACGGCAAGCAGTATGAAAACACCCGCCACAACATCGGCTTCATGGCCGCGGAGCGTCTGATCGACAAGCGCGATCTGCGCTGCAACCGCCTGCGCTTCCGCGCGCTGACGGAAGTCATCGAATTTGGCGGGGCGAATGTGCTTTTGATGATGCCGCAGACCTACATGAACCTCTCCGGCGAGGCTGTGGGCGAGGCGGCGCGGTTCTATAAAATTCCCGCTGGCCACGTCATCGTCATCTCCGACGATATTTCGCTCCCGCTCGGCAAGCTCCGCGTGCGCGGCAGCGGCAGCGCAGGCGGACACAACGGCCTCAAGAACATCATCGCGCACCTCGGCACCGACGCTTTCCCGCGCGTCAAGGTCGGCGTCGGCGCGCCGGAGCACGACATTGTCGACTGGGTCATCGGCCCGTTCACGGCCAATGAGCGCAAGGTCATCGACGGTGTGCTCGACCGCGCGCTCGGCGCGGCGGAGTGCATCATCACCGACGGCGTGAGCGCCGCGCAGAACCGCTACAACGGCTGAACGCTTTTTGCCGCCAAAATTTAAAAAATCGACATAGACTTTTTGCCAAAAGCCTATATAATAAAATGACTGACGACCACGGGCATGACCCGCCGCGGCTGCGGCGGATCTGCCCTTTTGCGCGCTGCGGGAGGAGGGATACGGCATGGCGCAGGGAATGAACAAACTCAATGAAGCGCTCGCATCTCTTCCCGAGGTGCGCGAGCTGCTGCTCTCGCTTGACGCGGGCACATCGCCCATCGCCGTGTCGGGCCTTTCGGGTGTGCACCGCGCGCAGCTTGCCGCTGCCGTGCGGCACAAGACACAGCGCCCGCTTTTGATCGTCTGCGCGGATGAAAACGAGGCAAACCGCATGGCGGGCGACCTGCACGAGTTACTCGGCGAGGACGTGAGCCTGCTGTTCGCGCGCGAATGGCAGCTGCGCGACCGCGTGTTCGCCTCCCACGGCTGGGAGCAGCAGCGCATCGGCTCGCTGTGCAGCCTTGCCGCCGGAAAAGCGCCAATCCTGGTTGCGACGGTCGACGGCCTGATGCAGCGAACGCTCCCGCCCGACGCGCTGCGCGGCGCGGTGACGGACATTTCGCTCGGCGACCGCTTTGACCTGAACGCGCTCTCGAAAAAGCTTGTCGAAAGCGGCTACACGCGCGCGGAAACGGTCGAGGGCGTCGGCCAGTTCGCGCTGCGCGGCGGCATTCTCGACGTCTGGTCGCCGCTGAGCGCGCCCGTGCGCGTCGAGTTTTTCGATGACGAGGTCGACGCGATGGGCGAATTCGACGTGACGACCCAGCGCCGCACGCAGAATGTCAAATCCCTGACCGTCCTGCCCGCGGCAGAGGTGCTGCCTGCCCTCTCGGACGGCGGGCGCGAAAAAATGCTCGAGCGCCTTGGGCGCGCCGCGCAGAAAATTGCGAAAAAGGCCGAAGACAGCCCCATCGTCCAAACGCTGCGCAGCGACATCGAGAGGCTTCGTAACGACCTGCCGCTCGGCGGCATGGACCGGTATCTCGCCGCGTGCTACCCCGACGAAGTCTGCGCGCTCGACTATCTTTCACCCGACACGCTCATCGCCGTCAGCGACGGCATGCGCGTTTTGGAGCGCAGCAAGAACTACCACTGGGAGCTCTCCGAGGACGTGAAGCCCCTGATCGAAGAGGGCGTTTTGTGCGGCGAATTTGCCGCGCTCGCGCTCAGTCAGGAGGCATTGAGCCATCGCATGGGCGCGTTCCCCGTGCTGCTGCTCGATTCGCTCCCCACCTCGCGCAATCTGCTGCCGCCGAGGGCCATCCTCAGCATGAACGCGCGCTCGCTGCCGTCGTACGGCGGCAGCCTCGAGACCGCCGCGGGCGACATGGAGCGCTATCTTGGCGCAGGCTGCGGCGTGCTCGTTCTCTGCGGCAACGAAACGCGCGCGAAAAACTTCCGGCGCCTTTTGGAAGAGCGGAACATCCGCGCGCAGCTCAATTTGAAAAACGACCGTCTCCCCGCCCCGCACGAGACCGTCATCGGCCTCGGCGCGCTGAGCGCGGGCAGCGAATATCCACAATTAAAGCTCGTCATCCTGACCGAGGGCCAGCTGACCGCTCCCCTCTCCGGCAAGCGCGCAAAGGCGCGGCCGAAGAAGGAGACGTCGGCCCGCGCCGCGCTGCGCTCCTATGAAGACCTCTCCCCCGGCGATCTCGTCGTGCATGTCCACCACGGCATCGGCCGCTTTGCGGGCATCGAGCGCATGCGCGTCGACGGCGTGGACAAGGACTATATCAAGATCTGCTATGCGGGCAACGACAGCTTATACGTCCCCGCGACGCAGCTCGACATGGTGTCGAAATACATCGGCGGCCATGGCGAGGACGAGGACGGCCAAATACGCACGAAGCTCAGTAAGCTCGGCGGCACGGACTGGTCGCGCGCGAAGACGAAGGCGCGCGCCGCGGCAAAGGACCTTGCCAAGGGTCTCATCGCGCTCTATGCCGAGCGCCAGCGCCGTCCTGGCTTCGCCTTCTCGCCCGACTCCCCGTGGCAGAAGGAATTTGAAGAGGCCTTCGACTACGAAGAGACCGACGATCAGCTCCGCGCCATCGCCGAGATCAAGGCCGACATGGAGCGCAGTACGCCGATGGACCGCCTGCTCTGCGGCGACGTCGGCTACGGCAAGACTGAGGTCGCGCTGCGCGCCGTGATGAAGTGCGTGCTCGACGGCAAGCAGGCGGCCATCTTAGTGCCGACCACCGTGCTCGCCCAGCAGCACTATGCGACGGCGCTGAACCGCTTCCGCTCGTTCCCCGTGCGCATCGAAGTCCTCTCGCGCTTCAAAACGCCGGCGCAGAAGAAGCAAATTTTGCAGGATGCCGCCGCGGGAAAGATCGACTTACTCATTGGCACGCACTCGCTGCTGCAAAAGAGTTTGCACTTCAAGGATCTTGGCCTTCTCATCATCGACGAGGAGCAGCGCTTCGGCGTAACGCACAAGGAAAAGCTCAAGGAGCTCTCGCGTCAGGTCGACACGCTGACGCTCTCGGCAACGCCCATCCCCAGAACACTCAACATGGCGCTCTCGGGCATCCGCGACATGTCGACCATCGAGGTCCCGCCCGTCGACCGCCAGCCGGTGCAGACCTATGTGCTCGAGCATAACTGGAGCGTCATCGCCGACGCCATCCGGCGCGAGCTCGCGCGCGGCGGGCAGGTCTACTACATGCACAACCGCGTGGAGACCATCGACCGCTGCGCCGCGACACTCAAAAAGCTCCTCGGCGACGACGTCGCTATCGGCGTCGCGCACGGCAAGATGGACGAAAAGGGCCTGTCGTCCGTGATGCAGCAGCTCTCGGACGGAGAAATTCAGGTGCTCGTCTGCACGACGATCATCGAGACGGGCATCGACATTCCGAATGTCAACACCCTCATCATCGAGGACGCCGACCGCCTCGGCCTCGCCCAGCTGCACCAGATACGCGGCCGCATCGGCCGCAGCGCGCGCCGGGCGTATGCCTATATGACCTACCGCGCGGGCAAGATCCTCACCGAGGTTGCGGCCAAGCGCCTGACGGCCATCCGCGAATACGCGGAGTTCGGCTCGGGCTTCCGCATCGCGATGCGCGACCTTGAGATTCGCGGCGCGGGCAATTTGCTCGGCCCCGAGCAGTCGGGCTACATGATGAGCGTCGGCTACGATATGTACTTGCAGCTCCTGGAAGAGGCCGTACTCGAGCAGCGCGGTGAAAAAGCGCCGCAGCGCACCGAATGCTCGGCAGACCTCACAGTCTCGGCGAACCTTCCGGAGAGCTACATTCCCTCGGGCGAGCAGCGCATGGATATCTACCGCCGCATCGCGGCGCTGCGCACCGCCGAGCAGTCGCAGGAGCTGCTCGACGAGCTCATCGACCGCTACGGCGAGCCGCCCCAGCCGGTCCTCAAGCTCATGGACGTCGCGCTTTTGCGCGCGGAGGCCGTGCAGATCGGTGTGAGCGATATCTCGCAGCGCGGCAGCGAGATCACCTTCACCTTTGCCGCGTCCGAGGCAGTCCCCGTGGAGGCCGTGATGGCCCTCTGCTCACTGCCGAAAAACCGCCGTCGGCTCACGCTCTCCGCCACGGGGACGGAGCCGAAGCTCCTGCTGCGTCTTTCGCCGGGCGAGGACGCATTGGATACAGCCTTGACGCTGGTCGGAGACCTGCGTGTGAATAAGGAAGAAAACGAAAAAGAGGTAACATTATGATCAAAAAGAGATTGCTTTCGTTCCTTGGCGCGGCGGCCATCACCGCGGCGCTCACCTTTGCCGTCGTGTCGCTCTCGCCCTCGAACGGCTTCACCTCCGGCACGATGCAGGAGGGTCTCTGCTACGAAGCGACCGGCGTCGCGCCCGACGCGATCGTCGCAAGCCTGAACGGCAACGGCGCGAGCGCCGACCTTGTCGCATACTGGATCGGCTACGACGTGTCGTATCTCAACAGCTACATGCAGTATTACACCGGCTCGTCCATCAACTGGGACGACACCCTCTCCGACGGCATGAGTGTCGCCGACTATGTGAAAGCAAGCGTGCTCTCGTCCGTCAAGCAGCACTTGGTGCTTGAAAATCTCGCCAGCAAGTACGGCGTGACGCTTACCGCCGAGCAGGAGGCCGCCATGGCCGAGAGCGACCAGAGCTACATTGACCAGTACGGCAGCGAGGAAGCTTTTGAGGCCGAGATCGCCAAGCTCGGCATGCGCCGCGAGACCTATGACCGCGTCGCGCGCTCGAACTACCTGTATCAGAATCTCTATGAGCTCTACAATACCGAGGGCAGCGCGCTCTACGCCTCCGACGAGGACCTCGCCGTCTACGCCGCCGAGCAGGGCTACATCACGGCGGACCACATCCTGCTTGCGACGAAGGACGTGACGACCGGCGAAGCCCTCACCGACGAGCAGAAGGCCGAAAAGAAAGCGCTCGCTGAGGAGCTCGTCGAAAAGCTCAATTCCTACACCGGCGACGACATCGCCTCCTACTTTGCCGAGCTCGCCGACGAGTACAGCGAGGATCCCGGCCGCGAGAGCCATCCCACGGGCTACACCTTCACGACCGGCTCGATGGTGCAGGAGTTTGAAGACGCCGCCTACGCGCTTTCCGAGGGCGAGGTGAGTGAAGTCGTCGAATCCAGCCTCGGCTATCACATCCTGCTCCGCCTGCCGCTCGACAAGTCCGCCGCAGCCGACGAGGTGCGCGAGGAGTACTTCACGAACTTCATCGCCGAGCAGGTCGACGCCGCCGCGATGGCGACGAGCGCGGACTATGATAAGCTCGACCCGCAGACGATCTACGAGGCGATCGTCGCCGCGCAGGCGGAGGGTTAAATCGCAGCGCGGCGCACTGTACGGCGCTTGCGCCCGCGAGGGCGCGTGAGGGGCAGCCCGAAAGGGCTGCTTCCTTTTTGCGTCTCGGCAGGGGCACTGCATTTTTCCCTGCACCGTGCAGAGGACAAAATAAAAAGGAGACCTCTTTCGAGGTCTCCTTTTATTTTCAGGGGTTAGCGGTGCTTTAGCACTTCTCGAAGATGGTGGCAACGCCCTGGCCGCCGCCGATGCAGAGGGTGGCAAGACCCTTCTTGGCGTCGTCGCGCTTGAGCATTTCGTGCAGCAGGGTGACGATGATACGAGCGCCGGAAGCGCCGACGGGGTGGCCGATGGAGATCGCGCCGCCGTTGACGTTGACCTTGCTCATGTCGAAGCCGAGCTCACGGGCAACAGCGATGGACTGGGCCGCGAAGGCTTCGTTGGCCTCGACGAGGTCGATATCGTCGATGGTCAGGCCGGCCTTCTGCATGGCCTGACGGGAAGCGGGCACGGGGCCGACGCCCATGATCTTCGGGTCGACGCCGCCCTGGCCCCAGCTGACGAGCTTGGCCATGGGCTTGAGGTTGTACTTCTTCACGGCCTCGCCGGAAGCGAGGACGATGGCGGCAGCGCCGTCGTTGATGCCGGAGGCGTTACCGGCGGTGACGCGCTGGACGTGCTTCTTGGTATCGGCTTCGTGGATGCCGGTGGGCTCGAAGGTGTGGACGATTTCGTCCTCAACGCCCTCGGGGCCGACGGGGAACGCGCCGCGCAGCTTAGCAAGGCCCTCGACGGTGGAACCGGCGCGGGGGAACTCATCCTTCTTGAACTCGACGATCTCCTTCTTGACCTTCACGGGGACGGGAACGATCTCATCGTCAAAACGGCCGGCCTTCTGCGCGGCCTCGGTCTTCTGCTGGGAGGCAGCGCCGAAGGCATCGAGCTCTTCGCGGGTGATGCCCCAAACATCGCAGATGTTCTCGGCGGTGGTGCCCATGTGGTAGTTGTTGAACGCATCCCACAGGCCGTCCTTGATCATGGTGTCGACAAGCTTCTTGTCGCCCATGCGGGCGCCCCAGCGGGCGTCGGGAGCGGCATAAGGAGCGGCGCTCATGTTCTCGGTGCCGCCGCAGACGACGATATCGGCGTCGCCGGCGAGGATGGCGCGGCCAGCCTCAATGACGGACTTCATACCGGAGCCGCAGACCATACCGACGGTATAGGCGGGGACGGAATAGGGGAGACCGGCGCCCACGCCGACCTGACGGGCGACGTTCTGGCCGAGACCGGCGGTCAGGATGCAGCCGAACATCAGCTCATCGACATTCTCGGGAGCGACATTCGCGCGCTTGAGGGCTTCCTTCACGACGATGGAGCCGAGCTGAGCGGCAGGGGTGTTCTTCAGGGAACCGCCGAAGGAACCGACAGCGGTACGGCAGCAGTTGACGACGTACAATTCTTTCATTTGACTTCTCCTTTAAAATTTGTGAATCCGGAATGAGATCCGATTTTCTTCGATTTTGATTATACACACAGAAAAATGAAAAATCAACTGCAAAGTTGCGAAAAATATAGGCAATTTTGATTTTTTTCTTTCATTTCGTTAACTATTTAACAAGAATGAAGAATATCTTGCACCAAGGGATCGTTTTGCACCCAAAGGCGCAGGGAAAGCAGCACCGCTGGAGCTGCATGGGAAAGGGGGCCATTGTCTCGCGTGAGACAATGGCCCCCTTTCCCGCGTCTCCACACGCTGTTGGAATAAAAAGCAGCAGCTCTGCCCGGCTGTCCTCCCGCGCCCAAGGGCGCAAAAAAGGGACGCCTCTTTCGAGGCGTCCCTTTTAATAAGTAGTTTCTACGAAACAGAAATAACTTAGAACTTGGGCTTCTGGGCCTTGACCTTGGGCTCCTGACCGTTGCAGACGGCGACGATGTCGTTGGCAACGCTGGTGCAGCAGTTCAGAACGCTCTGCTCGGTGGTGGCGGCCATGTGCGGGGTCATGATGACGTTGTCGAGGTTGAACAGCTCGCGGCTGGACTCCTGAATGGGCTCATGCTCGAACACGTCGAGACCGGCCTGGAACAGCGTGCCGTCCTTCAGGCACTCGACAAGCTCGTTCTCCTTGATCAGAGCGCCGCGCGCGCAGTTGATGAAGGAAGCGGTGGGCTTCATCCAGCTGAACTGCTCACGGCCGATGGAGTGCTCGGTGGAGGGAACGACGGGCAGATGCACGGACACGAAGTCGGCCTGCTCCCAGACCTCCTTGGCGGTGGCCTTCAGCTCGCACAGATCGCCGATCTTGTCCTGCGTGAGGTACGGATCGTAGCCGATGACGTTCATGCCGAAGCCATACTTGCACTTCTGCATGGCGAGCTGGGAGATACGGCCGCAGCCGATCATACCGAGGGTCTTGCCGCCGAGCTCATAGGTGTGCTCCATGCCCATGCGGACAAGGAAGTTGCCGCTGCGGAACTGACGGTCGACATAGGTGAAACGCTTGGCGCACATGAGCATCAGCATGACGGCGTGCTCGGCGACGGCGTTGGCGTTGCCGGCAGGCGCGTAGACAACGGTGATGTCCTTGGCGTGGGCGTGGTCCATGTCGATGTTATCGAGGCCGGCGCCCTGCTTGCCGATGACCTTGAGGTTCTTGCAGGTGTCCATCATCTTGGCGGTGATGGGCTCGGTGCGGCACATGATGGCGTCGGGCTGGAACTCGGCGAGCTCCTTGACGTAGGTCTCCTCGTCGTTATGGCTGCACAGCTTCACTTCAAAGTCGTTGGACTCGAAGATGTGCGTGGCCACCTCGTTGAGCTCGATGGTGTAGTAAACTTTGAACTTTGCCATGATAAAGATCTCCTCTCAAATTTTTATTTATTGAATTGCCAAATGATTTCATACGGTTTCTTCATTATACCTTGCGCTTTGCACAAAAGCAAGCGATTTTCAGAAAGATTTGCAAGAACTTATTCAAATAATTGAACAGTATCTTTCATTTTGACGATTTGCCGTCATGTCTTTCCCCTGTTTTCTGCAATTTTCGCTGCAAAACAAAAAAGGACATAAAAGGCGCTTGACAGACTACTACATATGTAGTATATAGTTATCAACGACAAATGTAGTATATCATCTAAGGAGGTCAACCCATGGACGATAAGAAGAGACTGCCCGACGCGGAGCTTGCCGTGATGCAGGCCATCTGGGCCGTCGGCGGCGAGGTCAGCCGCGGCGATCTCGACGGCGCGCTCGCGAGCCACGGCTGGAGCGCCAACACCGTCAACACCTACCTTACTCGCCTGTGCGAAAAAGGATTCCTCTCGAGCCGCCGCGAGGGGCGGAACAATTTGTACACGCCGCTCGTCTCAAAGGACAGATACCTCGAATTTGAGAGCCGCAGCGTCCTGAAGCGGCTCTACGGCGGGTCGCTCGGCAGCTTCGTCGCGGCGCTGAACGCCGAAAAGCCGCTCGAGCAGAGCGAGATCGACGAGCTGCGGCAGTTTTTGGACGATATGAGCCGTTAAACGGAAATATAAGGAGGACGCACCATGGAAACATTTCTGCTGAATCTGTTGAAAACTTCCCTGTTAGGTTCCCTCGCCATTCTGGCGATGCTGGTACTCAAACCCCTCTGGCGCGAGCGCTACCGCGCGAAAACGCGCTGCTGGCTGTGGCTGGCGCTGGCGGTCTTTTTGCTGCTGCCGGTCGATTTTTCGGTGAAAAACGCGCCGGTGCAGGCCGCGCCGCCGAAAGACTACACCCTCTTTGTCGGCACAGATAAGACCGCCATCCAATCGACCGACAACCTGTTTGGCGACATGGCCGAAAAAAGCGGCCAGTCCCCCGCACAGGTGCGCGACACGATCATCCAGCGCCCCGTGACGAATCCCGAGCAGAAGACGACGCGCTACATCCCCGTGACGACGATCTTGTTTTACGGCTATCTCGCGGGCGCGGCGGCCTTCCTGCTGTATCAGGGTGTCTCCTACGCCCTCTTCCGCCGCACGGTGCGCCGCTGGAAGAGAGACGTCTCCCGCGTGGACTACGCCGCGATGCTCTCTGACACGGCGCGCGACTTAGGCGTGAGCGCGCCGGAGATGATCGTCTGCGAGGCCATCTCCACCCCCGCGGTGACAGGTCTTCTTCGCCCGCGGCTGCTCCTGCCCCACGAGCGCTATGACGTGCAGGAGCTGCGCTACATCCTGCGCCATGAGCTGTGCCATTTGAAGCGGCGCGATATGCTCTTAAAGCTCGTGCTGCTCGCGGCCAACGCGATGCACTGGTTCAACCCCGTGGTGTATCTGATGCTGCGTCAGGCGGACGAGGACATCGAGCTCGCCTGCGACAGCGCGGCGACCGACGGGCTCGAACTCCCCGAGCGCGCGGCTTACAGCCGGACGCTCCTTGCCGCCGTGCAGTCCAGCGTGCGGGCGCTGCCCGCGACGACGTGCTTCGGCGGCACGGTCGAGCGCCTGAAGCGGCGCATCACGAACGTCCTGGGCGCGCAGAAAAAGCGCGGGCTCGGCGTTGTCGCCCTCGTGCTGGCGCTGACGCTCACGGCGGGCTGCGCCGTCAGCTGGGGCGAGCGCGCACAGACGCAGAAAAATGATGACCCGTTTGCCGACAAGAGCTATACGGTCGACACGCTCTTATATGAAGCGCCCGGCTTTACGGATGGCTTTACGGATGGCGCATACCCCACCTTCCGCACCGCGACGAATCCCGCAGGGGAGAAATACGTCACGATGTTCAACGATCTGGGCTATGCCCTTATCTACGGCCCGATGGAGGAATACAAGCTGGAAAAGCAGTCCTTCTACGCACTCTTCGGCAACACCAGAGACGCTTCTCCGGTCGACGACCTTATGCAGCACAACAAATCCGCATGGACCGGCTACTGCGAAGAGGCAAAGGACTCTCAGCCGTATCAGACCTATCTTCTTGAGCAGGAAGACGGCACAATCTATCTCGGCCTTTCCGCCGACTATGCGGAAGACGGCAGTGAATGCTTCTGCATGGTCTACCGGCTGGAAAAGGAGGACGACACGATCTACGCCTCGATGGACGACTATGCCGCCGAGCGCGTGGCGGAGCTCAAAAAAGGCACGATGACCTATTCCGTGTCGGAAAATAATGAATATGCGTCCCGCTCGATCGAAGACACGGTCGCCGACGTGCGCGTGACGCAGCTGGAGCAGGCAGATTCGCTCGGCAACCTTTCCCCCGACGGCACGGTGCTGGAGCTGTGGTACTTCCAGTATGAGATGAAGCCCACGAACGAGGCGGGCATGCAGATCGACGTCATCGGCGGGCAGGAGCTGACGGACGACGGATATCTCAACGAGAACTGGACGCACTATCTCACCGTCCTGCACTACACCAGCGGCGAGCAGACCGGCTATCAGGTCATCGGCACCTATACCGGCAACGACGGGCTGTGGTACAACGGATGCAGCTACAGCGGAGAGGAAAAGTATTACCTGCACGACTTCTATGTCGACTACGCGGGGCTTGATCTGCCGAAGATGTTCATTCCCGACCTGCTGAACGACACGGCGGCGGACGGCTACGGCCGCGCCAACCAGTGCGAGGCGCGGCTCATTTCGGGCGACGGCAGCTACTACTTCTATGCGCCGATCACCGCCTGGGCGTGCAATCCGGGGACGGAGTTCTGGTACTCCCGCTACGACACCGGCTCCTACTTCAACGCAAAGAAGCTCGAGCAGAGCCTTGACGAAGCGAAGGCGGAATGGGAAAGCACCGGCGCAAAGGCCGAGAAGACCGACGCGGGCTGGCGCTTTGTGGAGCACGAGGGCATGAGCAACACAATTGTCACGCTCTTTGATGCGCCGGACGGCACCTGCTACGAGGTCACAACGCACTGGACGTTCGACGGCAGCACGGAAGAGAATCAGTGGGGCTGGAACCGCGACCGCGCCGTTGAGGGCGAGGCCGAGGTACTCCGGGCGATGGTCAGAAGCTTCACGGTGAACTGGGACGCCGACGCGGCGGCTGATCCCGCGCTGGACGATTCCGATTTTCAGGCCGATCTTCAGCTCGCGTCGAACGGCGGCGCAGCGTGGATGTTTCTCTACCGGGACAATGCGGCGATCACCGACCGCGATATGCTGAACGTCACGCCAACGGTCAGGCTTGACGAGTGCAGCTATGCGCTATTGCATGATAAGTTCACCCCTGCTGACGGAGCACGGTCGCTCACGCTCTGGCTCAGCAACAACGATTCCTCGCACCTTGCGTTCTTCGAGGGCACGGACATCATGCTCTACCAGCGAGACGACGCATACTACTATAAGGTCAGCGATTACGGCGACTATGCAACGCTCTACGACGCGATACTCGCATGGTTCAACAGCGCCCAGTCTGGCACTGAGCCATCCGACGCATCTTCGGCCACCACGACGAATACTGTCAGCCGCGACTCGCTTATCAAGGCTGCCGACAGCTACGTCGATCTGGGCGGTTACCTCTGGTACACCGCGGGCGGTAAATTCTATCGCTGGCACGAGGGCGGCTCAGTCGAAACGATCGATACCCTGCCGATCGACTCTCTGACCGACTCACCCGTGCGCGCGACACTTTCGATCAGAGGCAGCAGAGTGGCGCTTAACTATCATATCGGCGGCGCGACGATGGGAACGTATGTTACGGAGCTCTACAATTCTGACGGCGAGCAGTACGTAAAGATCGACGGTTACGAATCCATCGCCTTTGATAACCACGGCAATATTGTCAAGACGCTCCAGTTCCCGCCCGCGCAGAACAACCTGTCCATTTCCTATGACAGCGGCAAGACTTGGACGAGTATCGGTGATGCGGACTATTTCTACGGCAGCGTCACGGAGGATGGCAGCAGCATCAGCTACTTCCCCGGTGCCCTTGAGATCCGCGACGGCTATGTCTACACCACCGCCGTCTACGATATCGACCATCAAAAGACGAGCGACCCGCTCGTGACGCACTCTGTGCGCGTGAATCTGAAGACCGGCGCGCAGGAAATTCTGGACTGAAGCAGTCAAATTTCAAAAAGGCGGCCCGAAGGCCGCCTTTTTCTCCGCTTTTTTGCGTAAAATGATGGGAATATTGCAAAAAGGTACTGGAACATCTCAAAGATATGTGGTATGATGGGAATATTCCAAAACGTATTTCTCGGGAGGTTCCCATCATGGAACACAATCCGATTCTCAAAAATCCGCTGTCGCTCGACAGCGAGATCCCTCTCTATTCCCAGCTCATGGGCATCATCAAGCGCAGCATCACCTCCGGCGCGCTCAAGGTCGGCGACCTGCTGCCGAGCGAGGCCGAACTCTGCCGCTCGTATGATATCAGCCGCAACACCGTGCGTCAGGCCATCGGCGCGCTGGAAGAAGAGGGCTTCGTCGTGCGAAAGCGCGGCAAGGGCACGTTCGTCACTGACCCGAACACGCGCCGCAAGGGCGTGCAGTATTCGTTCACGACGGAAATTTCCCAGCTGGGAAAAACGCCGTCGTCCACGCTGGTCGACTTCGCGGTCATCACGCCTTCTCCCAAGATCGTGACGCTCATGGGCCTTGAGCCGGGTGTCAAAGTCTATCGCTTCACGCGCGTGCGAAACGTCGACGGCGAGCCGCTCATTTTGGAGACGTCGTACTACCCCGAGTACATCTATCCGAACCTGACGCGCGAGCTTTTGGAAACGCACAGCTTCTATAGTCTGCTCTACCACGTCGGCGTCATCCCGTTTTCCGCGTCGGACACGTATGAGGCCGTCGTGCTCGCGCCGCACGAGGCGCAGCTTCTGCACTGCGCGCCCGGCTCGGCGGCGTTTTTCCATCAGCGCCGCACCACGACCGAGAACGGGCATACCTATGAATACACCACGAGCTATATGCGCGCGGACCGCGTGAAGCTGGACGTGAGATTCCAGAAGGGATCGACGTCCTTCATGCGCACGGTGGACTGAAAAAATCGGCAGCCGAAGGCTGCCTTTTTTCGCGCCTCCTGCGCAGCGGGGTTTTTATCGCAGCGCGGCAGCGCGGCATCGTTGTTCCCCACACCGTGTGGGAGCGAGTCAAGGGGGCCATTCTCTCACGTGAGAGAATGGCCCCCTTGGTGTTGCGGCGCGCACGCCGCATTTTCCCTCCGCGCTCTGCGCGGAAAGCAACCGCTCCCCCGAGGGAGCGCAAAAAAGAAGCAGCCCTTTAACCGTGTGCTGATAAGACAGTAATTTAAGAAAATTACAAAATCGGCATCTGCTAAGCAGGATTGGACAACAAAACAGGCGGCACTCAACTTCGGTTGGGTGCCGCCTGTTTTTGTACATCTAAGGGTTGAAAATCGTTTGTTTTCTGCCCTGTGATGCGTTGTTCAAAGACTGGCATATCAAATTTCATCCATTCATGTGATTTGATTTGGAAGTGTGAAAACAGCCACTTTTCAGCATATCGGCTACACAGATTAGAGAAGCACTATTTAATGAAATCTTTTTGTTATGTGGTGAACTTCCTTACCGAAGGCACAACAGCCAATTTTGCAGTAGCAAAAAGCACTTTTCGTATCCCCAACATCTGCTTCGCAAGAAAATGCGAAGTATAGTGATGAATTTAGTGAAATCTATTGATTTTTTGATGAATTTGGTCTATAATATATTAAGGCATATTATAGACAGGAGTGCGCGTATGGAAATTAGCTATAAAAAGCTGTGGATATTGCTTATTGAAAAGAATATTTCTCCTGCTACGCTGAGAAAGGATTTGAACATTGCCACAGGAACAATGACTAAAATGCGAAGAAATGAAGATGTGGCACTTTCGGTACTTTTGCGTATATGTGAGTATTTGGATTGTAATATTGGGGATATTTGCGATGCTATAAAAAAGGAAGATAATACAATTGATTTATCCAAGATTGGAGAGAACTATGGAAACAAAACTCACTAAGGCAGATGTGGTTAATTATTTGGAAAAAGGCATCAAATCTGTTGGTGCTTGGGCATTAAACATTTATGGCGAAAGCCTTAATCAAGCTGGAGAGCAAGCATTTTCTGAAGCAATAGAATTCGGAATTAAGAATACTATTTCTGCCCTATATGATGCAAAAGTTAACGACAAAGAAATATGCCGTGTTGTCAGCGAACATTGGGGCATTAGTTATCGGGAGGCAGAAGATCGTCTTGTTTGGGAAAAGCAACAAGCTACGATTCGCGCTTTAAAGCAATACCTGAAACTTCAAGGTTATTCTGGCATTGACATTGATTCTTTCATGCGTAAAAGCAACGTGAGGATTAGACACGAAAAAGAACTATGGAAACTAAAAGATGCTCCCGAAAAACTATTCAAAGCATTACAGAGCAATAACTAAGAGATAAGAGGGATGGATATGGCATTTTGTATTAACTGTGGCGAAAAATTAGTTGATGGTGCAAGATTTTGTCATGCGTGTGGAACACCTGTTACTGGAAGTTCATCTGAACGAAGGCAAGAATTTGTTGGAAAAATTCTAAAATGCCCTAATTGTGGTGCTGTTATAACTGAAACGACGGTAATTTGTCCTGATTGTGGAATACGTATTACTCGTAGAGAAGCCGTTTCTTCTGTTCAGGCTTTTAAGGAGCAGTTAATGAGCATTGAGTCAAAAAGAACGAAATCCAAGTTTTTAGATTTATATACTCAATCTGCCAATCCCACCGATGCCCAAAAGTTAGCATTGATAAGAAGTTTTCCAATTCCAAATACGGTAGACGATATACAAGAGTTTATTTTGCTCGCAATCGCCAATATCGACACAAGGCTATCGAAAAATACAACGGCAGGTAAGTTTTCGAGTATGATAAATTCTGGAAACGCCAATTTAACAATCCAAAAAACAATTAGTGATGCATGGGTTTCAAAAATGCAACAAGCGTATCAAAAAGCATTAATGTCTTTCCCGAACGACCCGACATTTTCGGAAATTCAAAGAATGTATTTTGATAAGCTGAAAGAGTTAAAAATAAAGATTTCTTAAAGGAAACAAGAGGTGAAAATATGGCATTGTTCAACAAGACTAAAACTGGCGGATTTATGGATGAGATTCGTTGTGATGAACCGTCCTATCTAATTTGGAAATGGCACCCGTCCGGTTCTCAACCGGGCGCAAATAACAGAGAAAACGCCATCCGCTGGGGTTCCTCTCTGCGTGTAAAAGATGGCGAAGTAGCTGTGTTCGTTTACAAACAGAAAGATGGCACGATGCAGGATTTCATTGTCGGGCCTTTTGATCAGACAATTAAAACTTCAAATTTTCCTGTTCTTGCAAGTATTGTAGGTTTGGCCTACGAGGGCGGCACCCCATTCCAGGCAGAGATTTATTTCATCAATCTCGCCCGTATTATCCAAGTGAAATTTGGTGTGCCATTCTTCGATGTGTACGATCCGAGATTTGCGGATTTCGGTGTTCCTGTTGCCGTCAGAGGTACTGTCAGCTTCAGCATTGGCGATTATCGTGAGTTCATCAAATTACATAGACTCAGCACTTTCAACCTTGACGATTTTCAAAAGCAGATTCGTGATGCGGTCAACCGCTATGTGAAAGATGCGGTTGCCAACGCTCCTGCTGCTCACGACATTCCCGTAGTTCAGATTGAAAGTAAGACAGCTCAGATCAACGATGTTGTGGAATATGACCTCAGCGAAAGATTGAAAGAAACGTTCGGTGTCGTTGTGTCGGGTATTGATATTGGTGCGATTGAAATTGACAAGTCCAGCGAAGGCTATCGTCAGCTTATGAGCGTAACCCAGGAACTCGCAAGTGCTACTGCAAAAGCCGAAGCAGAAGCAAAAATCAGGGACATTCACGCAAAACAGCGTATTGAAGCCGAACACTATGAAGGTACTCTCCGCATTCAGCGTGAAGAAGGTCAGTATGCACAACATAAGCAGACTCAGACGGCGAACCTCGGTGCTTTCCAAGTTGAGAAGCAGGCGGAGGTTGGCGTGGCTGGTGCACAGGCGCTCGGTCAGATGGGAGCAAACGGAGCCGGTGATGTAAACATCGGTGGTAGCAGTGATGGCACGGGATTCAACATGGCTGCTATGATGGCAAGCATGGCGGTCGGCGGTGCTGTCGGTCAGAACATTGCCGGTGCTATGAATAACATGATGGGCGGCATCAATCAACAGGCAGATCCCGGTGCTGTTCCTCCTCCCATTCCTACGGTAGCATATCACGTTGCGGTCAATGGACAAGCAACTGGACCGTTTGATATTTCCGTGTTGGCACAGATGGCAACCGCAGAACAGCTTACCGCTGATAGCTTGGTATGGAAAAATGGGATGGCACAATGGGCAAAGGCAGGAACAGTTGATGAACTGAAAAATCTGTTTGCAAATGCTATGCCGCCTATTCCACCCGTAACTGACTAAGCGTTGTGGAGTTCATTAAAATGACCGATAACAGAATGCGTTCTTTGGTAAATAGCTTTAGGAAGAAAATTGACCGAGCGCAACGCAAAGACCTTTTTTACAAATACCATGTTTGAGGGATTTCCTGTACAATGCTGTGGTATTGCAAGCAGACTACTCGCTGAATATCTTCTTGATAACGAAGTCGAAACCCTTTGGATTAGTGCCGAAGAATTTGGAACACATGAAACTCACGCATGGCTCGTTGTCAAAGACGACAGGATAGATTCCCCACGTTCATGTTTTGATGATGTGCCTAATAACATCATAGGACTACTCGGCAAATATGGTGGAGGTAATTCAGAGCGCATTCGAGAATCCACCTGCTATGAAGAACAGAATATTAAAAACGGATTGATTATTGATATTACAGGCGACCAATTTGATGAAGCCCCCGTATATGTCGGCTACATGGATGATTTTCACAAACGCTTCGACTTTGTGGCGGCATTTGAACATGAGGGTTTGCCCAACGATGAATACGCCGAACTGTACGAAATTATAATCAGTCAATAATCCTCTTAACAAAAAACTAGTTCCGCAGGAGTGTAGCCAATTTCCTTGAAATTGTTAAAGGGTTTGGGATGTTTCCCAACAAGGTTTTGCAAAAGGTAAGCACGGCTGAAATTTTGCAAAATGCACGAGTGGGTACCGCTGTGCATTGCTTGCCGGAATGGCAAGCTCCGGTGTGGGTACTCACCGGATTTGCTTGCTATTCTGCAAGGAAATCCCGGTCGTACCACGCCGGATTTCGCAAGTGTAGCTACACTTGCTGTGCTTGCTATTCTCCGTTTCCCATGTTAGCAAGCGCCATTTCCTTAATTGGAAATCGGCGGCAACTGCCGCCTTGTCTGCCAAAAAGCGAAACGGACGGGCGCTGTCAATGGCGGCGCAGCCGTTCATCTTGACCATTGACGGTGTTCGTCCGTTTTGCTACTCCGACTATAATTTTGAATGAAATGAACCGAAGCAAAGGAGGCTTGACGAAGTGAATCCGAAAGAAAATGACAATGAGATCATCGAACTGACCGACGAGGAACTAGACGAGATTTTTGCCGATGATGATTTTGATAACGGCGAGGAGGACGGTGAAATCCGCTCGTTTTATTTCTCCAATCCTGACCCGTATGCCAAGGTCGAGCCTCGTCCCGATGATGCCCCCAAGCGAGAGTTTTCTTTCGATGAGAAGGGCAACATCGTAGTGAAAAATCCGTCCGCCTTTTGGCTGCCCGACGTCAAAATCGTGGAGGAACACGGCGGCACGGAATACACCGTAACCGGCAGCTACGAGGGTACGGAAACCCTCGACAAGAAGCTCAGACGCATCATGGAACAGAACGCTGCCGATGATAAAAACGGTATCACGGAGGACGCCGATGAGTAACGACGCTTCTCTTGATATAAACCAAAAATCCAATCCTGTTCAGACAGTTGCCCCACCGAAGGAGGACAACAATATGTTAAGGGCAACCGACAAAATCACAGCGCTTTATTGCAGACTGTCCGTAGAGGACACCAAGGAAAAAGGCGGCAAGGATGACCCGTCGAATTCCATTCAGCATCAGCAGATCATGTTAATGGAGTATGCAAAATCTCAGCATTTTCCGAACCCAACCTATTTTATTGACGATGGGTACAGCGGGGTTGAGTTCAACAACCGCCCCGGCTTTCAGCGAATGCTTGCGGAAATTGAAGCCGGTCATGTGGAAGTGGTGATTACGAAAGACCTTTCAAGACTCGGTCGTAATTCTTCGCTGACAGGGCTTTATATCAACTACACGTTTCCTCAGTACGGCGTGCGATATATTGCCATCAACGACCACTTCGACACCATTGACCCCAATAGCACCGACAACGACATTGCAGGCATCAAGAACTGGTTTAACGAGTTTTTTGCCAAAGACACCAGCCGCAAAATCCGTGCCGTCAACAAAGCGAAGGGTGAGCGTGGAGAACGATTGACTACCAACATTCCATACGGTTACAAGCGGAATCCCGATGATCCGAAAGCGTGGATTGTGGATGAAGAGGCGGCACAGGTTGTGAAGCGTATCTTTGCACTTTGCATGGAGGGCAAAGGTCCAAGCCAGATCGCCGCTTTGCTTGAAAAGGAAATGGTGCTGAATCCCACCGCCTACAAACAGCGGGAGGGCAGGAAAACACCGCATCAGGCTCCAGAGAATGAATATCGCTGGCACGAAAGCACCGTTGCTTACATCCTCGAATACATGGAGTACACAGGCTGCACGGTCAATTTCAAGACCTACACCAACTCCATTTGGGACAAGAAGCAGCGAGAAAATCCAATGGAGAATCGCAAGATTTTCTATAACACCCACCCGGCAATCATCTCTCTGGAAGTCTTTGATAAGGTGCAGGAGATCAGGCAGCAGCGGCATCGCAGAACGGCAACGGGCAAGAGCAATATGTTCTCCGGTCTGGTGTTCTGCAACGACTGCAAGCAGAAGCTCTACTACTCCACCACCAGCTATTTTGAAAAGCGGCAGGACTTCTTCATCTGCTCCACCCATCGTGTCAATAAGGACAAGTGCAGCGGACATTATATCCGTGCCGTTGTGCTGGAACAGATCGTCTGGAAGCACATTCAGGAGGTCGTATCGGTAGTCACTCGCTATGAGGCGTATTTCCGTTCTGAAATGGAGCAAAAGCTCCGTATACAGAGCGAGGAATCGCTGCGGCTGTCTCAGAAGCGGCTGGCACAGGCTGAGAAGCGAATCGGAGAGCTTGACCGTCTTTTCATCCGCATTTATGAGGACAATGTAGCCGGACGGCTGGATGATGAACGATTCGCCATGATGAGCAAGAACTACACCGAGGAACAGAAAGACCTCAAAGCCGAGGTCAAAGGTCTGCAACAGCAAACCCATGAACAGGAACAACAGGCAGAGAATATAGCGCAGTTTGTTCAGCGGGTAAAGAGGAACAGCCCCCTCACGGAACTGACCCCCTATACCCTCAGAGAGCTTGTCAAGGCGGTCTATGTGGACGCACCTGACAAGTCCAGCGGCAAGCGCAGACAGAAGGTACATATCGAGTATGACCTTGTGGGCTACATTCCCGTGGATGAGCTGCTAAAAGCGGAACAGGCATGACCGAGATCATGCCTGTTCCAAGAAATTTGAGTTTTACTGTCTTACCAGCAGGGGGCCTTCCGCCATGCTTTTTTTGTTGCCTTTTTCAAAAAGCGTGCTACAATAATACATTAGAAAATCAGGCGTATTTTGCCGCAGAGGGAGACTGTTAGTCCGCCGCTGCGCGGCGCTGGGTTTAGGAGACCGAAATGGACGAATTTGATCAGAAAATGGAGATCAGCGAGCAGCCGCAGGAGGAGATCGTGGAAAAGATCCCCGGACGCGACGTGTATGAGACGGTCTCGTCTCTCGTCTCGGCGCTGCTGGTCGTTGTGCTGGTGTTTACGTTTCTTGTGCGGCTGATGGGCGTTTCCGGCCCGTCAATGATCCCGACGCTGCAGGACGGCGACCGGCTTCTCGTCGTCAACTCGCTGCTCTGCGGCGACTATCAGGTCGGCGATATCGTCATCGCGCGCAAGGAGACCTTTGACTCGAAGCCCATCGTCAAGCGCGTCATCGCCACCGCGGGCCAGACCGTGGACATCGACTTTAACTTGGGTCAGGTCTATGTGGACGGCGAGCTTCTGGACGAGGACTACATCAACGACTACACCTATCGCGAAGAGGGCACCGTGTTCCCGCTTACCGTGCCGGAGGGCGAAGTCTTCCTCATGGGTGACAACCGCAACCATTCGAACGACAGCCGCGATTCCTCGCTCGGCACGGTGGACACGCGCCTTCTGATCGGCAAGGCGGTGTTCCTCGTCTTCCCGGGACGCGACTATCTGACCGAGCAGCGCGAGTTTGGCCGCATCGGCCTTTTGCAGTAAAGGGGGACGAGCAAATGCAGTTGGATTCTCTGAGCTGGTTCCCGGGGCACATGACCAAGACCCGCCGCATGATCACGGCGGAGCTCGGCAACGTGGACGCCGTGTGCGAAATTCTGGACGCGCGCATCCCGATGAGCAGCCGCAACCCCGATGTGGACGAACTGACGGCGGGCAAGCCCCGTTTGATCGTTTTGAACCGCGTCGATCAGGCCGACCCTGAGATGACGAAAAAGTGGGCGGCGTATTTCCGCTCGCTCGGCTGCGCCGTCATCGAAACGGACGCGAAGCAGGGCGGGGGCGTGAAGCAGTTTTCTTCCGCCGTGCGCACGCTGCTGCACGATAAGATCGCCTCTTACGAGGCCAAGGGCCAGATCGGCCGCGTGCTGCGCGTGATGGTACTCGGCATCCCGAACGTTGGCAAGTCGACGTTTATCAACAAGGTCTCCGGCCGCAAGAGCGCCAAGGCGGAGGACCGCCCCGGCGTCACGCGCACGAAGCAGTGGGTGCCGGTCGACAAGACGCTCGAGCTCCTTGATACGCCAGGCATCCTGTGGCCGAAATTTGAGGACAGCAGCGTCGGCGTGCGTTTAGCCTTCACCGGCGCCATCCGCGACGAGGTCGTCGACATCGAAGAGCTCGCCATGCGCCTGATGGATTACCTCGGCAAAAATTATCCCAAGGCCATCGAGGAGCGCTACAAGCTCACCGTTTCGGAAGAGGACGACGGCTATGCACTGCTCGAAAAGGCGGGGCGCAAGCGCGGCTTTCTGATCTCCGGCGGCGAGGTCGACACCGAGCGCATGAGCCGTATCCTGCTCGACGAGTTCCGCGGCGGCAAGCTCGGCCGCTTTACGCTCGAATTCCCGCCGGAGGACGAGCGCACATGAGCGTCAACCTACACTACGAGGACAAAGCCCGCTCCGCGGGCTTTTCATCCGTCTGCGGCGTGGACGAGGCGGGCGCGGGGCCGCTGATGGGCCCTGTGTACGCCGCCGCCGTCATCCTGCCGGAGGGCTGTGAGATCGAGGGGCTGAATGACTCCAAGAAGATGACGGAGAAAAAGCGCGAGGCGCTGTTTCCCGTCATCTGTGAAAAAGCCGTCGCCTACGCCATCGCGTCCGTCGACGAGAAGGAGATCGACGCAACGGATATTTTGAGCGCACGCATGAAGGCGATGCAGCTCGCCATCGATGCGCTGCAAATCCCAGCGGACTATGCGCTCATCGACGGCAACCGCGACCACGGCGCGTTGGCAAAGATCACCACGCCGCACGAGACCATCGTCGGCGGGGACGGCGCGAGCTTATCCATCGCCGCGGCGAGCGTGCTGGCGAAGGTCAGCCGTGACCATTATGTGGTCGAAGTGCTCGACCCGATGTATCCCGAGTATCAGTTCGCCAGGCACAAGGGCTACGGCACAAAGCTCCACTACCAGATGCTCGATCAGTACGGCCCGAGCCCCGTGCACCGCATGACGTTCCTCAAAAAGTGGGAGGCGCGGCGATGAGCACGAAGCAGGACGGCGACTGGGGCGAGGCGCTGGTCGAAAAGTATCTGAGCGAGCGCGGCTGCCGCATCGTGGAACGAGAGTGGCGCTGCCGCTTCGGCGAGATCGACCTCATCGCCGAGAAGGACGGCGTGCTGCTGTTCGTCGAGGTGAAGCTGCGCACAAATTTGCAGTACGGTGCGCCGCGCGAGTACGTCACGGTGAAAAAGCAGGAAAAGCTGCGTGCCGCGGCGCTTTTGTACTTGAGCGGGCGCGAGCTGGATGTGCCCGCCCGCTTCGACGTGGCGGAGGTCTACACCGATGTGCACCGCAGCGCGGGCAAAACGCGCATCCGCTACATCGCAAACGCATTTTGATCTGACTTTGGAAGGGAGGCACGCGATGGCATTATACGCGATCGGCGACCTGCACTTATCGCTCGGCACGAACAAGCCCATGGACGTGTTCGGCCCCAAGTGGGCAAACTATGTCGAGCGCATTCGGGAAAATTTCTCGAAGCTCAACGATGACGACGTCATCGTCATCGCGGGGGATATCTCGTGGGGGATGTCGCTCGAGCAGTCGCTGCCGGATTTTCAGTTTATTGACGCGCTGCCGGGGAGGAAGATCCTCTTAAAGGGCAACCACGACTACTGGTGGGGCACGGCGTCGAAGATGAAAAAGTTTTTTGCCGAGCACGACATCACAACGCTCGATATCCTCTACAACAACGCCTTTTTCTACGGCGACCACGCCATCTGCGGCACGCGCGGCTGGTTTTATGAAGAGGATGCCGCGGGCACGCACACGGGCAAGATGCTCGCACGCGAGGCGCTGCGGCTTGAAGCGTCGCTCAAGGCGGCGGAGGGGAAGCCCATCTACTGCTTTCTGCACTATCCGCCCATCTATCAGGGCTACAAGTGTCCCGAGATGCTCGAGCTTCTCGACAAATACGAGGTCGAGCGCTGCTATTACGGGCATCTGCACGGCTACACGCACCGCCGCGCGTTCGAGGGGATGCGCGAAAAAACCGAATATGCGCTGATCGCGGCGGATTATGTCGCCTTTCAGCCTGTAAAAATTTGCAATTAAGACATAAATTGATGCAAAAAAGGGTGGAAATTTTGAGGAAGCTATGGTATAATTCCACTTTGCAAAAGCATCATTATCTGATGTTAAACGGAGGAAAAAGAAATCATGACTGTCAAAAATGTTGAAAAGCTGGAAAAGAGCAGAGTCGCGGTGACCGTCGAGGTCGGCGCGGAGGAATTTGAAGCCGCCGTTGCCAAGGCCTACGCCAAGGCCCGCGGCAAGCTCAGCATTCCCGGCTTCCGCCCCGGCAAGGCCCCCCGCAAGATGATCGAAAAGCTCTACGGCGCGGGCGTTTTCTACAGCGATGCCGTTGACATCGCCCTGCCCGAGGCATATACGCAGGCCATCGGCCAGAGCGGCCTCGATGTTGTCGGCTATCCCGAGATCGAGATCGTGGACGACAAGATCGACGAGAACGGCTTCACCTTCAAGGCGACCGTTGCCGTGTATCCCGAGGTCAAGCTCGGCGAATACAAGGGCCTGACGGCTGAGAAGGAAGAGATCAAGGTCAGCGCCGACGATGTCAAGGAGCGCCTCAATGAGATGGCCGAGCGCAACGCCCGCCTCGTCTCCGTCGACCGCAAGGCCAAGAAGGGCGACATCGCCGTCATCGACTTCGAGGGCTTCGACAACGGCGAAGCGTTCGAGGGCGGTAAGGGCGAGAATTACGAGCTCGAGCTCGGCTCCGGCAGCTTCATCCCCGGCTTTGAGGATCAGGTCATCGGCATGAAGGCCGGTGAAGAGAAGGATCTCGACATCACCTTCCCCGAGGATTATCACAAGGACCTCGCCGGCAAGAAGGTCGTCTTCCACGTCAAGGCCAAGGAGATCAAGTGCAAGGAGCTTCCCAAGCTTGATGACGACTTCGCCAAGGACGTGTCCGAGTACGACACGCTCAAGGAGCTCAAGGACAGCATCAAGCGCGAGATCACCGAGCAGCGCGAGCAGTCCGCCAAGTATGCCGTCGAGAACGAGCTGATGGAGAAGGTCGCCGCGAACATCGAGTGCGACATCCCCGATGCGCTCATCGATGAGCAGTGCGCCCGCTTCCTCGAGGAGTTCAAGCAGCGCTTACAGTCTCAGGGCATCCCCTATGACCAGTACTGCAAGATGACCAACATGGATGAAGCCAAGTTCCTGGAGGAGGGCAAGGAGCCCGCGACCCGTCAGGTGCGCATGGACCTCGCCGTGAACGCCATCATCAAGGAAGAGAAGCTCGAGGCCACCGACGAGGAGGTCGAAAAGCAGTACAACGACCTTGCTGAGAAGTACAGCATGGACGTCAACGAGCTCAAGAAGTATCTTGACGCCATGTCCGTCCGCACGCAGATCATCCGCGACAAGGCCATCAGCGTCGTCGTGGACAGCGCGAAGATCGAAAAGAAGAAGGCTCCCAAGAAGGAAGCCGAGGGCGAAGCCGCTGAAGGCGAGGAAAAGCCCGCCAAGAAGACCGCTGCCAAAAAGTCCGCCAAGAAGGAAGAAGAAAAGGCTGAATAATCGGCAAAGCGGCCATAATAGATAGAAACGACGATCAACCACAAATGCCTGCCATTTGTGGTTGATTGTGTACATACCAATTTTTTGAACAGGGTATGAACAAGGAGGTTACCAAGATGAGTTTAGTCCCTTACGTCATTGAACAGACCAACCGCGGCGAGCGCTCTTACGATATTTTCTCCCGCCTTCTGGAAGACCGCATCATTTTCCTCGGCGAAGAGGTCAACGATGCGACCGCGAGCCTGATCGTTTCGCAGCTTTTATTCCTCGAGGCCAAGGACCCCGACAAGGACATCCAGCTCTATATCAACTCCCCCGGCGGCAGTGTGACGGCCGGCATGGCGATCTACGACACGATGCAGTATATCAAGTGCGACGTGTCCACCATCTGCGTCGGCCTCGCCGCCAGCATGGGCGCGTTCCTGCTCTCGTCCGGCACCAAGGGCAAGCGCATTGCGCTGCCGAACGCGGAGATTATGATCCACCAGCCCTCCGCCGGTACGCAGGGCAAGGTCACGGATATGGAGAGCGACGTGGAGCACTTCCTGCGCATCAAGCAGCGCTTGAATAAGATCCTGGCCGAGAACACCGGCAAGACGCCCGAGCAGGTCAAGCTCGACTCCGAGCGCGACCACTGGATGACGGCGGATGAGGCGCAGGCCTACGGCCTTGTGGACAAGGTCATTTACAAGAGATAAGGACAGTTTGACTTATGAGTGAAGATAGGAAAAAAGAGCTTCGCTGCTCGTTCTGCGGCAAGAGCGAGCACGAAGTGCACCGCATGATCCAGGGGCCGGGTGTGCGCATCTGCGATGAGTGCGTCCGCCTGTGCATGGACGTGCTGGAGGACGGCTATGAGCCGCACGACGAGCTGGAAGCGCCCGACTCCATCCCCACGCCGCGCGAAATTCGCGAGGTGCTCGACCAGTATATCATCGGGCAGGAGGCGGCCAAGGTCGCGCTGTCCGTGTCCGTCTACAACCACTATAAACGCATCTTCTTCGGCGGCGACGACGAGGTGGAGCTGCAAAAGAGCAACATCCTGCTCCTCGGCCCCACTGGCAGCGGCAAGACGCTCTTTGCCCAGACGCTCGCCCGCATTCTGAAGGTGCCGTTCGCCATCGCGGACGCGACGACCCTCACCGAGGCGGGCTACGTCGGCGACGATGTGGAAAACATTCTGCTCCGCTTGCTTCAGGCGGCGGATTACGACGTGGAGCTCGCCGAGCGCGGAATCATCTATGTCGACGAGATCGACAAGATCGCCCGCAAGAGCGAGAACACCTCCATCACGCGTGACGTCTCCGGCGAGGGCGTGCAGCAGGCATTGCTGAAAATCGTTGAGGGCACGGTTGCCAACGTCCCGCCGCAGGGCGGCCGCAAGCACCCGCATCAGGAGTTCATCCAGATCGACACGCACAACATCCTCTTCATCTGCGGCGGCGCGTTCGAGGGCATCGAGAAGATCATCGAGAGCCGTCTCGACCGCAAGTCGATGGGCTTCGGCGCGGAGCTCAAGAGCAAAAACGACGTGGATGAAAGCAAGATTTTACGCGAGGTGCAGCCGCACGATATCTTGAAGTTCGGCATCATCCCCGAGCTGGTCGGCAGACTGCCGGTCATCACGGCGCTCGACGCGCTGACGCGCGACGACCTTGTCAAGATCCTGACCCAGCCGAAAAACGCGCTCGTCAAGCAGTATCAAAAGCTGTTTTCTTACGACGACGCTGAGCTCACGTTCGAGCCCAAGGCGCTCGAAGCGATTGCCGACAAGGCCATCGAGCGCAAGATCGGCGCGCGCGGCCTGCGCGCGGTAATGGAGGGTCTGCTGATGAACGTGATGTACGACATCCCGTCCGACCGCACGATCGACCGCGTGACCATCACGCCGGGCTGCGTGGAGGGGACGGAACAGCCGAAAATTTCCCACCGCACAGAGAAAGAAGGGGAGGCGCCGCAGCCGTCGCTGCCGGCAGACTCCGCTTCATAAGGAGAAACCCCATGGAACCTGTAACAAAAAATCTTCCGGTCATCGCCATGCGCGGGCTCAACGTGTTCCCTCGCATGAACACGAGCTTTGACCTCGAGCGTCCGATCTCCGTGCACGCGCTTGAGCGCGCCATGGAAAACGGGGAGGAGATTTTTCTCGTCACCCAGCGTGAGATCGGCGTGGAGCAGCCGGAGGAAAAAGACCTGTACGAGATCGGCACGGTCGCGCGCGTGACGCAGATTTTGCGCGTGTCTGACCGTGTGCTGCGCGTGATGATGGAGGGCGCGTGCCGCGCCCGCCTCAAGCGGCTGTGGCAGCGCGAGCCGTTTTTGCAGGCGCAGGTCGAGCTCATCGATGAGCCGGCCACCTCGTGCCATAGCAAGCGGACGGAAGCGATGCTGCGCCAGACCTACGCCAGCGTGACGGAATACGCCGAGCTCGCGCAGAAATTGCCGGACGATGTCTACGCCGCCATTTTATCAACGAACGATCCCGGCTATCTCGCTGACTTTATCGCCCAGCAGCTCAACCTGCGCTATCAGGACAAACAGGATATCCTCGACGAGCTGCGCCCGCTGCCGAGATTGCAGCGCATGAACGAGATTCTGCGCCGCGAGATCGAAGTTACCGCCATGGAGCAGGACATTGAAAGCAAGGTCCGCTCCCGCGTCGGAAAAATTCAGAAGGATTTTGTCCTGCGCGAGCAGATCAAGGTCTTACAGAACGAGATCGGTGAGGGCGGGGAGGACGAAGAACTCGACGAGTACCGCGAGAAGATCAGCAAGGCGCACCTGAGCGAAGAAGTGGAGCGCAAGCTGCTGAAAGATGTGGACAAGCTCGCCAAGCAGCCGTTCGGCAGCGCCGAGGCGAGTGTGCTGCGCAACTATCTCGACACCTGCATGGAAATGCCCTGGGGCGAGGAGACGAAGGAGCGCGCCAGCGTAGACGCCGCGCGCAAGATTCTTGACCGCGACCACTACGGCTTGCAGAAGGTCAAGGAGCGCATTTTAGAGTTCATCGCCGTGCGCCAGCTCAACCCCGAGGCGAAGGGGCAGATTTTATGTCTCGTCGGCCCTCCGGGCGTCGGCAAGACGTCGATCGCGCTGTCGGTCGCCAAGGCGATGAACCGCAAGGTCGCGCGGCTGTCGCTCGGCGGCGTGCGCGACGAGGCGGATATCCGCGGCCATCGCAAGACCTACATCGGCGCGATGCCCGGCCGCATCATCGAGGCTATCTCCCGCAGCGGCTCGATGAATCCGCTGCTCGTGCTCGACGAGGTCGACAAGATGGGAAGCGACGGGCGCGGCGACCCCGCGAGCGCACTTCTCGAAGTGCTCGACAGCGAGCAGAACTACGCCTTCCGCGACCACTATCTTGAAATTCCCGTCGATCTGAGCCGCGTGATGTTCATCATGACGGCCAACACGCTCGACACCATTCCGCGCCCGCTGCTCGACCGCATGGAGATCATTGAAATCCCCAGCTACACGGACGAGGAGAAGGTGCAGATCGCGCAGCGGCACCTGCTGCCCAAGGAGCGTCAGGCCCACGGGCTGACGGCCTCGAGCCTGCGCGTGGACGAGAGCGCCATCCGCGCGGCCATCGCGCTCTACACGCGCGAGAGCGGCGTGCGCTCGCTTGAGCGTCAGCTCGGCAAGATCTGCCGCAAGGCGGCAATGCAGCTTGCCACAAGCGATGTAAAGCGAGTCACCGTGACAGAGAAGAACATCAAGGACTTCCTCGGTGCGCCGCGTGCTGCACAGGAGAAGATTCCCGAAAAGGACCTTGTCGGCGTGGTGAACGGCCTTGCGTGGACCGAGGTGGGCGGCGAAATTCTGCCCGTCGAGGTCGGCGTGATGGATGGCAGCGGCAAGGTCGAGCTCACGGGCAACCTGGGCGACGTGATGCAGGAGAGCTGCCGCGCGGCACTCTCGTGCCTGCGCCAGCGGGCGCAGGAGCTCGGCATCGCGCCGGACTTTTACAAGACGAAGGACGTCCACATCCACTTCCCCGAGGGGGCCATCCCCAAGGACGGACCCAGCGCCGGTATCGCCATCGCGACAGCGGTGCTCTCCGCGCTGACGGGGCAGGCGGTACACCGCGATGTCGCCATGACGGGCGAGATCACGCTGCGCGGCCGTGTGCTCGCCATCGGGGGCTTGCGCGAAAAGACAATGGGCGCGCTGCGCGCGGGCGTACATACGGTCATTCTCCCGAAGGAGAATGAAAAGGACCTCGACGAGATCGACCCGCTGGTGCGCGAAAAGCTGCGCTTTGTACCGGTCGAGACGGTGGACGCCGTCTTTGCCGAGGCGCTGGTGCTGCCCGAAAAATGCACCGCTGCCGCGCACGAGAGCTATCTTCCTCCCGTGCAGGAGAGCGCGCACAGCGCGCTGCGTGCGGGCGAAATGAGCTGAAAGGAAACGAAAACCATGGCGATCAACTTCAACAAGGTCGAATTCATCCTCTCGGCGGCGTCGGAAAAGCAGTTCGTGCGCGACGGGATGCCGCAGCTCGCGTTTGCGGGGCGGTCGAACGTCGGCAAATCGTCCGTCATCAACCGGCTCGTCAACCGCAAGAACTTTGCCCGCGTGGGCGCGTCCCCGGGCAAGACCTCGCAGATCAACTACTTTAAGATCGACGGCAAGCTCTATCTCGTCGACCTGCCGGGCTACGGCTACGCCAAGGTCTCCAAGACCGAGCGCGACCGCTGGGGCAAGCTGATGGAGAGCTATTTCCAGTCTGCGGGGCTCATTCACCTCGGTGTGCAGATCGTCGACGCGCGGCACAAGCCGACGGCGGACGACGTGACGATGCACGACTACTTCGTGCAGACGGGCTGTCCCGTCGTGATCGTGGCAAACAAGCTCGACAAGCTCAAAGCGCGCGAGATCGAGCCGAATCTTGCCCAAATTCGCGAGACGCTGAGTTTGCGCGACGATGAGCTCGTCATTCCGTTCTCTGCCGAAAAGGGCACGGGCAAGGAGCAGTTGATTGCGGCGATCCTCGACCATTTGAACGACTGAAAAGGAATAATGCTTCACAGAAAAGCCTCTGTATGGGTTGACCATACAGAGGCTTTTTATCATATTTCCAGGGAAATTATTTTCGCAGCGTCAGGAGTGCGGTGCAGTGGGAGAAGGATTCAAACGTCAGCGTGGGGAAGTGGGGACGGAGTTCGCCGTAGACGAAGTAAATTTCATCTGAGTCCCAATCCTCGCCTGCCGCAGTTCGACACGCTTCGAGCTCTTCGCGCGTGCGGAAGGCGACGTCGCCGATGAAAAGACAGCCGTCCTGCTTCAAAAGCGGCAGGAGTGTGCGCAGAAAGCCGATTTTCTGCGTGTCCGTCAGGTGGTGGAGCGAGTAGGTCGCGACGATGGCGTCGTACTGCTGCGCGCAAAGCTCGGGCACAAGGCCTTTGGAAAAATCGCCCTGATAGAGCCGCGCGTCCAGCATTTTTGCCTGCGCCAGTTCGATCATGCGCGCGGAAAAGTCCTGCCCATAGATGCGGCAGCCCTGTTCGTAGAGCCGCGAGGTCAGTATGCCCGTGCCGAAGCCGATATCCAGCACGTCATGCCCGCTCTGCGCGAGCACGCGCTGATAGAGCGCGTTCATCATGGCGCGGTAGCCCGCAAAGGGGTAGCGGTCGTTCTCGTCGGAGAGGCCGACGCTCTTGTCATAGCCGTCGGCCCAGAGGTCGAAGCCGGTATTGTTCAGCATGTCAGTCCTCCTTTTCGTTCAGCGGGGGAAGACCCAGCTCGTAGAACGCCACGGCGCTCGCTGCGGCGACGTTGAGCGAGTCGACACCGTGGTACATCGGAATTTTGACCGTGTAGTCGCAGCTTGCGATGGTCGAGGACGCGAGGCCGTCGCCCTCCGTGCCCATGACGATGGCAAGCTTTTCTTCGGCGGCAAGGCGCGGATCGTCGAGCCGTACGGAGTCGTTGCGCAGTGCCATCGCGACGGTGCGGAAGCCGAGATCGCGCAGCAGCTGCGTCCAGTCTCCGCTTTCGGGCAGGTAGGTCCACGGGATGAGGAACACATTTCCCATGCTGACGCGCGAGGCGCGGCGATACAGCGGATCGCTGCCCGCAGTCGTGAGCAGCACCGCGTCCATGCCGAGCGCGGCGGCGGAGCGGAAAATCGCACCGATGTTCGTCGGATTCATCACGTTTTCGAGCACGACGAGGCGCCGCGCATTGCGGCAGACGTCCTCGACGCTCCGGAGCTTCGGCCGCCGCATGGCACAGAGCATGCCGCGCGTTAAGTGAAAGCCGGTGAGCTGTGTCAGCACGGATTCATCAGCGGTGTAAACCGGAATATCTTGACAGCAGCGGGCGAGAATTTCGCGCCCCTTGCCCTGCGTATGCTGCCGCTCCATCAGAAACGACACCGGCTCACAGCCTGCATCAAGCGCACGGCCGATGACGAGCGGACTTTCCGCGACGAAGAGCGCGTTGTCGGGGTCCGCGCGATTGAGCAGTTGGTTTTCGGTCAGGCGCGCGTAGATGTCGAGCGCGGGATCGGAAAAATCGTGGATTTCGATGATGTTTGCCATAGGTCTTCCTTTTTAAGATTCCAAGATGTTCAGCAGTGCGGCGACGTCCGGCAGAACAAACGTCGGCTGCGGGTCAGCGGTGGGGAGGTCTTCTTCCTTCGTCTCGCCAGAGAGGACGAGCAGCGTGTCGATGCCCGCGTTCGCGCCGCTGGCGATATCCGTGTAGATGCGGTCGCCCACGAGCAGTGTTTCCCGCGCGGAAACGCTCGCCTCAAGCATTGCGAGCTGCGGCATCAGCGGTTCGGGCTTGCCAATGACGATGGGGCGGCGGGAGGTCGCGCGCCAGAGCATTTCGCACATGCTCCCGCAGTCGGGCACGAAGCCGTAGGCCGTGGGGCAGACCCAGTCGGGATTGGTCGCAAGGTAGGGGATGCCTTGTCCGAGCAGGATGCAGGCGTCCTCCAACTTTTGGAATGTCAGCTCGGTGTCGAAGCCCATCAGGAGCGCGTTCGCGTCCTCACGCCGTTCTGCGACGGTAAAGCCCGCCGCGCGGAGCTGTGATTTCATCGACTCCGTACCACAGACGTAATAGCGTCGGTCTTCTCCGCCGTGCTCGCGGAGATAGTGAATCAGCGCGTCGACCGAGGTGAGAAAATCGGCCGCCTCCGTCGCGACGCCGAGGCGCGTGAGCTTTTTGACGTAGGCCGCTACGCTGCGCGAGGAGTTGTTCGTCAGAAAGCGGTACTGCCCGCCGCGTGCGCGGATGGCAGAGAGCAGCTCGCGGACGCCTTCAAAGAGCCGGTCGCCCAAGTACAGCGTGCCGTCGAGGTCGAAAAGAAAGAGCTTTTTGCGCTGAAGAAGATTATGGTCAACCATCAGTCACGCCTTCTTTTTGCTGTCGATCGCAATGAAGAAGAATGAGCTCACCGCCAGAAGATAGGGGTAGAAGAGGTTTGGGATGATGTCGAACGCGGAGATGGCGTAGCCCAGCTCATGCGCCGCCGAGATCGCGACGAGCATCTGCGCGCCGTAGGGGATGATGCCCTGGAAGATGCAGGAGAACGTGTCGAGGATCGATGCGGCCTTGCGCGGTGTGATGCCGTATTCCTCGCTCATTTCCTTGGCGATGGGGTTCGCCATAACGATGGCGACGGTGTTGTTCGCGGTGGCAATGTCCATCGCGCCGACGAGAAGGCCCATGCCGATCTGGCCGCCGCGCTTGCCGCGAAACGCCTTTTTGATCCAGCCGAGCAGCGCTTCAAAGCCGCCGTACTCACGGATCAGCGCACAGATGGCGGAAACTAAGATCGCGACCATCGAGGTTTCAAACATCCCGGCCGCGCCGCTGCCCATGTTTTCGAGCAGGGCCTTGACTGCGAGGATGCCGGTCTGCCCCGTCGCGCCGGTCGCGAGCGCGATGACCGCGCCGGAGACGATACCGATGAGCAGCACGACAAAGACGTTGATACCGATGATGCCGCCGATGAGCACGAGCACATAGGGGATGATCTGAATGAGATTGTAGGTAGGGATGGGCGCGGGGTGCACGTCCGCATTCAGCGTCAGCATGAGGATGAGCGCGAGCGACGCGAGCGCGGCGGGAAAGGCGATGTGGAAATTTTCGCGGAATTTGTCCTTCATCGCGCAGCCCTGCCCGTTGCAGGCGGCGATGGTTGTGTCGGAAATGAAGCTCAGATTGTCACCGAACATTGCCCCGCCCATGACGGACGCGATACACAGCGGCAGGGAATAGCCGCTCGCCGCAGCGATGGGGATGGCGATGGGGACGATGAGCGTGATGGTGCCGACGCTCGTGCCCATCGCGGTGGAGACAAAGCAGCTTACGACGAACAGCACCGCCACGGCGAATTTCGACGGGATGATCGAGAGCATGAAGTACGCGACGCTTTCCGCACTCGAGCGGCCCACGACGCCGACGAACATACCCGCGGCTAAGAAGATGAGCAGCATCGTGATGATGTTCTTATCGCCCACACCATAGCCCATCAGCGTGAGCTTTTCGTCGAACGACAGCGCGCGGTTCTGGCAGCAGGCTACGAGCAGCGCGATGAGAAAGATGACGACGATGGGGATGGAATAAAATCCCATCGGGATCTTGAGCACGTACTCAAAGATCAGGCCGAGGCCCAGATATAAGACAAGGAACACTAAGATCGGCAGCAGCGCCGCGGGATTGGCTTTTTTCGACATGGGATGACACTCTCTTTCTCCAAACATAAAAAAAGCTCCTGCGCGGAGCTTTTTGTGCGATATGAATTATTATAAGGAGCGTGGAGGACCTTGTCAAGTGAGATTTGCCCAAAATTGAGCGCAAAAGGGCTTGACAGAAGGACTCTAATCTGTTAGTGTACAAATATACTCTAACAGATTAGAGAGGGAACAAGATGGAAACGCCGAAAATTTTTGAGAGCGAATACCGCTTCTGTCAAATCCTGTGGGCACACGAGCCGGTCAAGAGCCGTGAATTGGTCGCGCTCTGCGCCGAGCACCTGGGCTGGAAACCGACGACGACCTACACGGTCATCAAACGGCTCTCTGAGCGCGGGGTGCTGAAAAACGAGAATACTGTCGTCACGTCGCTCATCTCACAAGACGAGGCGCAGACCGCCGAGATCGACGAGCTGCTCGACAAGCGCTTCGACGGCTCGCTGCCCGCGTTCGTCGCCGCGTTTACAAAGTCGAGCCACGTGAGCGACAAAGAGCTTGACGAGGTGCAGAAAATGATCGACCTTTATCGAAAGGAGAATCATCATGGATGACGTCTTTTTGAAGCTCGTGAACCTCAGCATCAGCGCAAGCTGGCTCATTCTGGCGGTGCTCGTGCTGCGGGTTGTCCTCAAAAAAGCGCCGAAGTGGGTCATGCCGCTTCTCTGGGGTGTGGTCGCACTGCGGCTTGTCTGCCTGTTTTCGATTGAAAGCGCGCTCTCGCTCATCTCGAGCGCCGAGACCATCCCAAGCGAGATCGTGACCGAAACGCGCGAGCCGGTGCTCTACGAGCAGGCGACGCTTGACATCGTCACGAATCCGACGCTGCCTTCGGCGGCGGAGGTCCCCGTCGGCGTGAGCCGCCAGCAGGCGCAGGTCGATTTCAACATCTACAGCGTCCTCTGGCTCGCCGGCATGGCGGCGCTGCTCGTCCACGCGCTCGTGAGTGCGGGAAAGCTGAAAAGAAAGCTCGCAACGGCGATTTTGCTGCGAGATAACATCTACGAGAGCGAATTTGTCGATTCGCCGTTCGTCTTCGGCGTGGTGAAGCCGAACATTTATCTTCCCATGCACATGGACGAGGGGACGGCGGCGTATGTCATCGCGCACGAGTGCGCGCACCTTGCCCGCCGCGACCACTGGTGGAAGGTGCTCGGCTACCTCGTGCTCGCGCTGCACTGGTTCAACCCGCTGGTGTGGGTCGCCTACATCCTCTTCTGCCGCGACATCGAGCTCGCGTGCGATGAAAAAGTCGTCAAGGGGCTGGACGGTGCGGCACGCGCGGACTATTCGCAGGCGCTATTATCCTGCGCCGCGCCGAAAAGAGCCGTCGCGGCCTGCCCGCTGGCATTCGGCGAGGGGAACATCAAAACGCGCGTGAAAAGCGCGCTGCACTACAAAAAGCCCGCGTTTTGGGTCGCCGCCGCGGCGGTGCTCGCGGTCGTGATCGTGGCCGTGTGCTTTTTGACGAATCCGAGGTCGGAGCGCGGCAGCCTTGTCTGGGCGCAGAAGCTGAATGCGGCGGACGTTGCGTCAATCGAGCTCTACGTTCCGGCGGAAGGGGAGGCGCGGCAGTATAAAAAACTCGATACGGAAGAAATGGCACAGGCAGTCGAACTGATCAACAGCAGCCGCGGCACATATATCGAAAAACCGGAGACGGTTTACGCCGGCTTGCCGGTGTGGTTCCTTCTCACGATGGACGACGGCACGGTGCATGCTGTCGGCAGCGTAGTGGGCCATTATCTGATCATCGACGGCGATACTTTTGATGCGGACGTCGAGAATCAGGCGGAATGGGAAAACTATGTGCTAAAGGGCGATTCGGCAAGTCCGATCGACATGGCAGACCGGCTGTCGTATGCACTCTATGGGATGACAACGGGGGTGTATACGCTCGGCGAGGCCGTTTTCGAGGATTCCGTCTGGGAAACCAGCTATGAGGAGACCTTTGCCAATACGAAGTCCACGCCCGAGCTGTGGCTTTCCTCCGCACTTGGCACGGACATGACCGGTATTCTGTACGGTACAGTGACGGCGGCGAGAGGATACAGCTACCGCTTTTCGGAGTGGGAGGAGATCGACCTGACCGTGAGCAACTTCGACTGGCTGTTCCGCAGCGCGAGCGGCGAAGACTGGAATGGCACGAGCGCTGCGAAGCTGCGCCGCGAAAATGCTCACGCTTGGCGCGGTACGAAAACGGCCGATGACGACAATGCAACAGCCACGATACCGGAGATCGCGCGTCAGGATGAGCTTGCAGCGATGGACCAGTGGCTGCTATTACAGCAGAAGGACGGCAGCCTTTACTTCGTGATGGGCTATCGCAGCGGGGGACTTCCCTACAGCGGGGCGCATCCCTACCGCTGGATCGTCCGCCTGAACGGCGGCGCGACCGAGCTGACCCGCGCTGACCTGAATGGCGACGGGATCGAGGAAGTGATCTCCTATACCGGCACTTCCACGCAGGAGCCGTACCGGCTGCGGGTGAGCAATCAGAGCGGCGAAGAGCTCTGGAGCGCGGAGCTGGGGCTGGCGCACGCGGGCTGGAGCAGCTATTTCCTCTATCGCGACAGCGTCAAGACGGCGCTGCTGCGCTACGAGCCGACAATCTATCAGGGTGAGGCATCGTATTCCTATGAGCTCTTTATGCTCAGTGAAAACGGGACGACCACGCTGGCGGAGAATTCGGTGAGCTTCAGCGTAAATTCCGATTCCGCCGATTCATGGCCCGCCGAGGCGCGGAAATTCGCGGACGAGGTCAACAGGCTTTTAGACAAGAGCGAGCTGCTGTTCTCCACGCTGAACGCCGAGCTGCATTCCTACGGCGACGGCACGGTCATCCGCTGCACAGAGCCGTCGGAGAGCGACGGAAGCAGGGCGCTGGCGTCCGCCGACCTCGACAACGACGGCAGGGCAGAGCAGATCATCTGCGAGAAAGCGTTCGGCGGCTATGAGCTGTGCGTCGTCGACGACAACGGCGAGGAGCTGATGCGCGACCGCATGTGGGAGGGCGACGTCTACTTCCTCTGCCGCGAAAACGGACGCGACATGCTGCTGCAATACAGCTTGTTCGAGGGCAAAAATCAAGACGCGATCAGCTATTGTGACTACTACTACGGCCTTCACACCTTTGACGGCGGCAAACTGAACATCGTGGAAAACAACAACACGAGCATTTATCTGAACTGGGACGGAACGCAGAACGGCGATTGGGGCGAATCGCAGCAGGCATTCGCAGCGCGCGTCAATGAGCTGATCGACCAGAGCGAATTTTTCATTGCCCAACAGGACGGCGAGCTCATTTTGACGAGCGAGGTGCAGCGCTGGTACTGCGTATCGCCGAAAACGATCAGAGTGGCAATGGATGACACAACGATCTATATCGACAGAAAAAGCTGGGACTTTGCCGAACAGTACCCGTCGCTCAAAGGGTTTGAGGACATTGGGACCGCAGGCAACTACTTTGTGGCGTTCGGTAGCCTGGGGGAGAAAAACGACCTCTACGTGGTTTTCAATTTCGTGGCCGGCACGCTGCTCAAGACATTCCCCGGCAACAACCTCATCTGGCAAGGAGATGACCTTTCCACCGCGGTCTACTCCTACTGGTCGGACGTCTACGCGCTCAACGGAACGAAGCTCGCCGCGCTCGAACTCGCGAGCGGCGAGGAGATCAGCGGCCTCGCCTTTGCGCCCGACGGCGTGTCGATCATTGCGACGGTCTCCGGCAAGAGCGGCGAGCGTAAGGTGACGGTCACGCGCGAGGGCAGCGCGTAGCAGACCTCGCTCACCGACTGGACGGAGGGCGACGGCGCGGAGCGCACGTACTTCGCCCCTGCCGGGATCGAGGAGAACGAGACGTTTCTGGCGACGGTCGGCGTGAGCTACCGGCTGGAACAGCAGTCGGACGGCACATCCCGCATCGCGGAGATCACAGGCGCGCAGGGGCTCACGCTGCCGCGCTATCGCCGCGGCTGGGTCAGCGTGGATGAAAAGGCAGATGTCCTGGACGCCGTGATCGCGGACGACGGCAAGAGCGCCGACGTGACGGTGCAGTATTACGCGAGCCTTGGGTCGGGGTATCAGACGTACACGGCGGGGGTTCATATTGTTGCACCGTAGGGTGCGAAGGG
>OHKK01000242.1_pt1 | contig 35606 bp, 21 predicted proteins | sample 1568811 | NCBI WGS metagenome assembly OHKK01 (sample SAMEA3879568, study PRJEB24766) | human gut metagenome | biome: human-associated habitat; feature: feces | place: USA | collected 1985/1987
TTGACAAGACTACATGGGAAACCGCGCAGAAGCTCCGCAGGACGATCCGGCGCGGCGACCGTAATAGAGAGCCGAACCCGCTGACTGGACTGCTCTACTGCGGCGAGTGCGGTGCGAAAATGTATAACGAGCGCAGCGACGGGGACGCATACCATAAGACCCCGAAGGACAACTACGTCTGCGCTTCCCACCGCAAGAAAACAACCTCCTGCACCATCCGCTTTATCCGCTCGGAGATCGTCCGCGACCTGATTCTGGACGCGCTGCGGAATGTGGCGACCTACGCCAGAGCCAACAAGGAGGATTTCGAGCAGCTTGTGATGCAGACCACCTCCGACGCGAGAAAGCGCAGCCTGCAAAGCGGCAGAACGGAGCTTGACCGCATCATGCGCCGCACAAACGAGCTGGACACGCTGCTGCAAAAGCTCTATGAGGACTATGCCCACGGACGCTTGCCGGAGAAGCGGCACGCAAAGCTCTCCGCGCAGTATGAAGCGGAACTGGTCTGTTCTGGATCTCCCATATCGGGGCAGGCTGTTGTTTACAAGCGAGGAGATCCAGAAGATCGCGGAAACCTATGAAGGCTTCAACAGCGGCAACCGCGGCGGTATGCGCAAGAGTCGGAACAGCGCTTTTGAAGCTGGCGAGTTTCAGCGCTGGTTCCTTGCGGGTCTGAAGAACGCGCATACGATTGAGGAATACCGTCAATACGGGAATTCCATCATCCTCACAGACCGGCATACACAGAAAGCAACATATGTTTCCACAACAGAAGCTTTTCTGACCGAGCGTTCCCGCATGGGCGAGCAGAACGCTGCCATCCGCTTTGATTCCTGCCGCAGCTTTTACCATCCGCCGCGTGTCAGCAAGCAGTCAAAATTTGATAAGTTGAAGCAATTCTATGTTCTGAAAGCGTGGAGCAGATATTTTGTAAAGCGAACGCGGCACGGCGTCATGACCATCCGCACCGACGATCCAACTGTCCGTAGGCATGCGCTCTGCGGTTCAGCCCATATAGGACGTAATTACTTTTCCGATTTCCTCTAACATCTTACGGCTGCAGAGCCGTTCTCGGTCCTTTGGCGAGCATTGCACTTCGCACGCGCCCTCCAGCAAAAAATCCAGAGTCACATGAAAGAAGTTGGCAAGGCGCAGACAGATTGCGAGGTTCGGTTTCGCCTGCCCGTTTTCGATCCGGGAAATGTATTTCTGGTCGCATTCCAAGGCCGCAGCAAGCGCTTCCTGTGTCTTATTCTGTGCCTTGCGGTACGCCTTGACGTTGTTTCCGAATCTATAAATTCTTAAATTTATCAGCACGCCAATCCGTATTTAACTTTGATACGGTCAAGCTTCTCCAGCATCGGCTCCGCGCCAAGCCACAGGAAGATGAATGTGGCAACGGCTCGTACCAGATCGACCGGGATACCGGTGACGTAGTAGCTCAGGATGATCTTCCAATTGACCGTATTGGACCACATGAGCGCCGATGCGGGATTCATAATGCCGCCGTAGATGATCGTGGACGCGATCACGCCGAAGATACAAAGGCTCAGCCGCCCGCGCCGCAGAACACCTTTGCGGTACAAGACACCTGCCAGCCAGCCGATGATGCCCATGGCAAACATCTGCCACGGCGTCCACGGCCCTTGCGAGAACAGCACATTGGACACCAGCATGGTCATGGCTCCGACGAGGAAGCCCGTCTCGCCGCCAAAGGCCACGCCCGCGAGGATCGTCATCGCAACGACCGGCTTGAACTCCGGCAGCATGAAGAACGCAGCGCGTCCTGCCACATTCAGCGCAACGAGCACGGCAATCAAAACCAGCTCCCGTGCCTGCGGCTTTCTGCCCTCGAAAATCAGGAAGAACGGCAGCATACATTCGAGCAGAATGAGCAGCGAAATGAAGTAGTATTTCCGCCCAGCGAAGTAGTACACGCCGACAAACAGCGTCAGCGGGATCAGAAGCAGAATGAGCAGCGTTGCAAAGATCGTGCGTTTTTTCAGCTTTCGTTTTTCGAGCGGCGTCTGAATCAGATAGTCCGGCCTGTCCGCCTTGCGGCTGATCGAGAGCGCAAAGACGAGCAGCGAAAGAAGCAAAACACCGTAGAGGTTCAGCTGATCGCCAGCGAGGCCAGTCAATCCGCCTGCATCCACAAGCTTCGTGAGATCGGTCACGCCGATAGCCTGCACGATCAGCACAAGCGACGCAATACCGGACACGACGGCAAGGATTTTGCGCCAAACCGGGAGCTTTTTCATCATCTGCGCTTCCTTTTCTGGCGCGGGCGGGATGCGCTGGTATTCCGGCAGCGCCGGTTCCGGCTCAAGCACGCCGCCGCAGGCCATAATCACATCTTCCGGCGTGACCGCTTCGGGCAGGATGTCGCGGGCAATGCGATTTGCCGCCGTCGTGTAGAAGCTGTTGCCGGAGAAGAACGTTCTCGGTTCGGCCTCCGTGACGATGTTTCCGTCAAAAAACAGGGCGCAGCGATCGGCGTATTTCGCGCAGAACTCAATGTCGTGGCTGACTATCAGAATCGCCACACCGGATGCTTGCAGCGTCCGCAAAATCTGCTCGAAAACCTGCTTGAACTCCGCATCCAGTCCCTTTGTCGGTTCGTCAAGGAGCAGAACGTCCGGGTTCAGAAGCAGGATTTTTGCCAGCGCCGCGCGCTGCTGTTCACCGCCGGAAAGGTCATACGGATGGCGGTCGAGCAGCTCTGCCAGCTTGCAGAGGGAAACGACTTGTGCAAGCCGCTCGGATTTGCGTTCGGATTTTGGTAAAATCTCCAATAAATCTGCGCGCACTGAGGATTTCACAAAGAGCGCCTGCGGGTTCTGCGGCAGCATCCCGACGCTTCCCGTGATGGTCAGCTCCCCGCGATACGACCTTTGCAGCCTCGCCAGCAGCTTGAGCGTGGTGGTCTTGCCCGTGCCGTTGCCGCCGAGCAACGCCAGAAATTCACCCTTGTGCAGCTCCAGCGACAAGCCCTTGACCACATCAGGCAGGTCTTTGTCATACTTGAACCAGAGTTCCCGCGCCGAGACGACGGTTTCGCCGTTCGGCGTGTTTTTCTTTTCTTCCGGAACAGGTCGCAACTCATGCGTTTTCGCATAGTCGAGCAGCCAGTTCCGGCCGTCGCAGACGGAGATCGGGCAGGCCGCCTTGGAAGCCGTCGCCGCCCAAATGCGCATGGCGGCGGGCATGGCGAGGAACATCGCGTTCCCACTGCTTTTCAGCTCCGCGCCCACTTCAGCGGGCGTTCCGGTGCAAAGGAGCTTGCCGCCGTCCATGACCGCCACGCACGAGGCAAACGAGAATGCTTCTTCCAGACGATGTTCGGTCAGAATGATCGTCGTACCAAGCTCGCGGTTGATCTTGCCGAGGGTGGCTAAAAAATCAGACGCGGCAATGGGGTCGAGCTGGCTCGTCGGCTCGTCCAAAATCAGCACTTTTGGCTGCAAGACCATAACGGAAGCGAGATTCAAGAGCTGCTTTTGCCCACCGGACAGCTCTGTGACCGGCTTATAAAACCATGTCTGAATCCCGAAAAACGACGCCATTTCCGCAACGCGGCGGCGAATGGTCGGCGTGTCACAGCCGAGGGATTCCAGCCCGAACGCCAGCTCGTGCCAGACCTTGTCGGTCGCGATCTGATTTTCCGGACTTTGCTGCACAAAGCCGATTGTTTCCGCCTGTTCGCGTTGGTCTAGGGAATCAAGATTTCTGCCGTCGAACAGGATCTCGCCGCTTCTGCGGCCATGCGGCGCGAGAACGGTTTTGAGCTGCCGCAGCAGCGTACTTTTACCGCATCCGGAGGGGCCGCAGAGCACCAGAAACTCCCCCGGTCGGACAGACAGTGTGAGGTCGGAAATCGCGTTCTTTTCCTGTTCCGGATACGCAAAATTCAGATGGTTGATTGTAAAGACTTCCACTGCCTGTCCTCCTTCCGATCAAGAATCACCGGCGTCAGCACCAGTGCGAGATAGACGAGCATAAAGCTCACGGTCATGGGCGTCCATGCGGCGGTTTTCACGGTCGGATAGTAGCGGAAATACGTGCCGCCTGCCATCCAGCCGGAAACGAGATACGTGCCGCAGAAGATCAGCCACGCAAGCGCGGCCTTGTCGCGGTCGTCGAAACGATAAATTGAGAACGCCGTGCGTCCGGGCAGACCGTAACCGCGGGCGCGCATGGAATCCGCCGTTTCAATCGCGTTCTCAAGTGACCACGTTACCATGATGGAGAAGATCTTGACGGCGTTCCCGACTCTTTGGAACACGCTGCCGTTCTTCGTGTCACGCCCGATGCACGCCTGCGCCTCGGAGACGACCTGCATCTGCGCCTTGAACTTCGGGATAAAACGCAGCGCCATGGAGAGAACGAGCGACAGCGCCGGGATGATGCGTCCAAAGAGATACACAAACTTGTCCGAGGTCATGACCTCGTTGTAGCTCGAAAACCACAATACGACGCTTGCCAGCATGACGGCCGCAGCCACGCCGTAAAACATGGATTCCATTGTCAGCGGGTTACCGGAGGGCAGATAGGTCAAAATCGTCGCGCCCTCATGGTTAAAGGCCGGATTGACAAGCGCGGCAAGCGCCGCCATGGGCAGAAGTCCCATGACGGCAAACCGCACCGCTTTCCGGCCTTTCAGGTAAATATCGTAGGTCAGCGCGCCGGTCAGGGAAATTGCCAGATAGACCGGGTGCATCAGGCACATGGAGAACAGGAGAACGAGCGCGAAATATAGAAAATTGATCGTCGGATGGTAGCCGGAAAAGGCGTCTTTGTTTCTCATTCGCTTCCAGTCGCGTAGCCGCCGCCCACATCATCTCCGAGGTCACAGGTATAGACCCACTCAATCACGTCGCCGTTTTGCAACTGATACCGGCTGCATCCATAGTTGGGGAACCAGTCGTTGACCTTGTACATCCAGCCGGACACCTCGCCGCAGTCAAACTCATAGAGGTTGCCAATGCCCTCAATGTAGGCCGAGTTATAGATCGGCGTCATGGAAAATTCCATGTGGAGCTTGTTGTCCTTGCAGACCTGCTGGAGCACGTCAAAGACGCTCTGCCCCTGCTTGAAGGTGACCTCCACGGGCTTCAGCAGCCATCCGTCCCCCGGCACCAGCTCCACTTTTTCTTTGTCGCACAGATCCATGTGTTCCAGGATCGACGCACAGGAGATGGAGATCGTGCAGGTGTACTCTGTATCGCTGACCGTCACGTCCTGCGGCTCAACCGGCTGCGGCTTGCCCTCCGGAACGGGGTCGGTCAGGTATTCATCCTGCCCTTCCTTTCGTTCGGGTTTGCCGTAGCCGTTTCCCGCAGCGCACCCGCAAAGGAGCAGGAGCGCCAGAAAAAGTGCGGCCAGTCTGTAAAACTGCTTCATTGCATCACATCCGTCATGTCATAGAGTGTGGTTTTGCCTGTTTCGGCACGGTGGATGGCGGCCAGCGCATAAAATGCCTGCTCGGTCGCCATTTCGTCGCTGTTGCCGTTTAAACTGTGGCGGTAGCTTCCGTCCTCGCAGGCGAAGCGTTCCAGCACCTGCGGCAGCGTCTGCCCGTTCTTGACGAAGCGCTCATCGTCCAGCGAAATGCCAAGCTCCGTGAGCGCGACGATCACCTGACAGACTGACTCGCTGTTTTCTTCGTCCCATGAGAGATATGCGCCGTTCGGCTCCTGCAAGGCTGACAGCGCCGCAAGGCCGCGCTGAACAGCGTCCTCCACGTCCTGCCGATCGCGGTATTTGGCAAGCGCCTGAAGCGCCATGGCCGTCATATCCGCATCCGGCGTGCCGCCCGTGAGCGCCCAGCCGCCGTCCGGGATCTCCCGCCGCAGGAGCTCTCCGACGTAAAGCTCCCGCGTCGCCTGCGTTTCCGCCTCCGGCGCTTCCGGGATCTCATAACCGCCGCTGTCCAGCGCCAGCAGCGCAAAGATCACGCCGTTGACGCCCTGCCGCACCGTTTCGTCGAAGTCTCCCAGCGGCAGCAGCAGGTTGAATCCGGCAGCATCGGCGGGGTTCTTCCCAATAGCCGTAAGCGCAAGGATCACGCGGGAATACTCCGTGTTTTTCTTCCGACTCAGAACGCCATCGACGGATACAATGTAATCCTCGACGTTTTTGAAATAGGTGTCAAAGTATTTCTGCGGCACCTTGAGGCCGGATCGTGCCAGTCCAAACACGAGCCAGTCTCCGCCAACCGCAGCGCACGTTGGCTCCGGTATCTGCGCTTGCAGATACCGGGCCGTTTTTTCAATCGGGGTTTCTTCCTTGCCGCAGGCCGCAAGCGAAACGAGCATCGCAAGCAGCAGAAGCAGCGCCGATAATCGTTTGATGTGAGTTCCTTTCATACGCGCCGCCTCACGGGTTCTTGACCGTCTCGGATCGGCAAAGCGGCGCATTTGTCATACCGTTCAGCAAAAACAGCTTGATCGCTGCGCCATCGGGCAGCGTCGTTTCACCCTCTGCGGTCAGAATCCTTGTGCCCACCAGCCTGCCGTCTGCGGTATACACTGCCGCGATCAGCTTTGCGCCCGTGGGGAAGGTTCCGGAGATGGTCAGCTTGCCGCTCTGTGCGCTGAAGCTCCAGTTCAGGCTCTCTCCGATCTTTCCGGTCGATGTGCTGCTTCCCACGGTAATATCAAACGAAATTTCTTTGGTTGTGGTACCCACACCGGGTTTCATCGTGTTGTCCTGCGTATTTTGCTGATTGTGGTACATCGTCTGACCCTTGCAGTAGACCAGCGTGACGGATTTGTCTTCCGCTGTCAGAGATTTATCCGTATCCTTCATCTTCATCAGCTTTGTCACGTCGCGCGTCACGCCGTTTGCATACGTTGCGGTCACCTTGAGTCCTGTGGTATCAAATTTATCGCCCGCCTCATAGTGCGTCTTTGTCGGGGGCGATTCTACCGTCAGCGTCTCGACCGCGCTGCCGTAGGCCATGAGATACCCGGAGTCGTTTTTGAAGTAGAGCGTGCCGTTTTCATCGACGATCGGGCTGCAAATACAATACTGTGCCTGTTCGCCTGCCGGTGTAAAGAGCGCATAGGCAGTCGTGTAGGTTTGCTCGGTTTTCCCCTCCACGACACGTTCGAGCGTCGTATAGTCTGCTTCTGTCTGTCCCTCTTTATCGCGCAGGACGCGGAGTGTGCCGGGCGTGTAGTTATCCAGGAAGTAAATGTAGTTGTAATTGTCGTAGCCTGTGGTGAGAAGGCCGCTCGTCTGCGGATAGCCCTGCGTGTCCGCACGGTACGCAATGGACATCGCGCCGCTGAGGTCAATTACTGTAATGCTATGGCCGGAGTATTCCGTGAACTGTCCGCTGCCGCAGACACCGATATAGGCGCGGCCATTTGCAATGACGGGCGTAGACGTACTCATACCGCCGATAGGCAGCTCCGCGCGGTCTGTCAGCCTCCATGCGCCGTCCGTATCCTTCTGTACCCGCACACGGTAGAAATAGCTGCCCTTGGAATCAAAGTAGAAGGCGTTTGTGGCTTCATCGTAGCAGATGGTGCTTCGGATGTCGCCCGCAAAGCCTGTCATGGAATCCAGCAGCTTGCCGCTCATCGGGTCCAGCAGCAGGACATTGGCTGTCTTGCTTGTATAGCCGCTTTTGCCATCATCTGTACCAACAAGCACATAGTCCCTGCATACATATGCACCGGCCCAATAGAAGCCGCCCTTCTGCACATACCGCCACGTCGGGGCCTTCGCTTCCTTTGCTTCGCCGGGGTCTTCGTCGGTCAGAGAGATGCAGACAAAGCTGGCGTTCTTTATCTCGCTGTTCCAGAAGCCTGTATAGGCATAACCGTCTGATACGGTGATCGGGCAATTTGGCTGTCCGCCGAGCGGATCTGTGTAAAGCCAGAGAGATTTCAACGTATCTGCGTTGAATGCCTGAATCCGTCCATTGGAAAGCCCGACAAGGATCATGCCCTCGGCATACGTCGAATTATTGATCGCAAAGCTGGACGTACCTGCCATTGTACCCTCGCATAGAACTGCGCCGGTGTCCTTGTCGATCTTTAGAATTCTCGTTCCGGCATAAGCGATCAGATTACCACCGACCAGAATCGGATTGCCGACTGCACCTTCACTGTAGCCATCGCCGACTTTGCTTGCCCAATAGAGTGTGCCGCTCTCCGCCGCAAACGGGATTTTTGCCCTCGTTACGCCATTATTTGTGTTGGCTGTGCCGGTCATATTGCCGTTTGCGTCATACGCCGTGCCGCGGAAATCCGCCCATCCGGACGGAATGTTCGGATCAATGTCCGGATTCTTGTCTGCGGTTTTCAGCTGCAGAGAAATGACGGTATTGTCGGCAACAGGATATGACTGTTCCGGCTCAAAGCGTTCCGTCTTATCTGTCTGCTGCATCGTGCCAAAATGCAGGGTCATGCTCCCGTTGTCGCCGGCTTCCAGCTGGATCGCTCCGCTTCGCCCGGCAAAGCCGTATTTTGTCAGACTATAGAGATAGGTGAACCCCGTCGAGAACGCATATCTGCCTTCGCTGTCCGGCCAGAGACGCACACCGCTGGCTTTTTCATAGATGTAAAGCATCGCCCCCTCCGGCGCAAGAGAAAACTTCACCGCGGTACCTGCCGCCTTGTTGACGGTAACGGTATAGTCGGTCGCGTCGTTAAGGTTCGCCTGATCCTTTACTGTGATCGTGATACTCTGCGTATCAGCCGCTCCGCTGAGTGCGACGGAAACCGCTTCGCCCGCCTGCACACTTTCATTGTTGACCAGCAGCGCGTAGCCGCTGTCCGTTTCGCCGTACCGGGGGCCGTTTCTTGTTCCAAGCGTCAGCTCCAGCGCTGTCGCCATCTCCGGAACCGTAATGATATATGCCTTCTGCGAGGAAAGGAAGCCGGTTCCGTTTTCTCCATAATGGAGGATCACCGGACTGCCGCCGTAGGTGATCGTCATACTGTTCAAGGACAGCCCGCGCTTCAGCGTCACAACATAGTCCGCAGAATAGGTAATGTTTTTTGTGCCGCTGGCAGTACCTGCTTTGGATGCTGTGAACGTCAGCGTATTTCCATAGACGTTTCCAAACAGGATCGCATCGGTAAGCTCTTTTCCCTCTGCGCTTGTTCTCGCAACGTCCTGCACAGTTTGCCATGTGCCGTCCGTGTTCGTATCTGTGATAGAGCAGTAGCGAAGCGTACATGCAGCGCCGTCTGCCGGATCTGCCCAGACCGCAAGCCGTCCCTGATTGTCCGGAACGACCGCCGTATAACTGTGCGTTTCTGGCGTAAACTTCTGTCCAAAATCAAGCGCTTCGATTGGAAGCGACGATCTCAGGCCGACATAGAGCGCACTCAGGCTCGGAATCTGCGCCTGCGGAATGGAGACGGTGAATTCTGCATTCTCATCATTCAGCGTAAACGTTTCTTCCGCATGATAATAGGTGTCCTTCGTCGCATAGTAGGTATATTCTTCACCGTTTACCAGCGTATAGATGTATTTGTTCCCAGCTTCTCGGCGCGACTGTAGGATCTCTCCGTTTCCGTTTTTCATGACGATGTCCATGTTCCCATCCGCCAGCGTCACCGTCACCTTTTTCCCTTCGCCGCGCTGGACGATGAGCGTATATTCCGTCTGATAGCGCCCGCTTGTCACGAGAACAGGGATATTTTGCGTTTCCTTCGTCTGATCGACCGGCACAGAAACATATGCGTCTGTCAGCTGCGTCCCGTTCACATACACGGAATAGGACTGCACCGTCGGTGTCGGATAGATCTTGAGGCTTTCTTCCGTGTTGAGTACCTTATAGGTATAGGTAAACGTCTGATTGGAAAAGCGCTCGTTTGCCGCCGGTTTATTTCCGGACGCGCCCTCCATCCGCAGCGCAGACAGCGTCGGCTTTCGGCCCAGCCGCAGCGTGAGCTCCTCATGCAGCATATAGCTGCCGGACTCGGCGCTCACCCGGAACAAGATCTCATTTCCGTTTGCGCCGCGCGTCAGCACACCATATAGCGGCTCCCGCTTCGATCCATCTGTAACGCGGCTGCTGATCTCGGTACCTGCCGTATTTGTATAAATCGCAGAAATGGCAGCGCCGTCTGGAACAGAATCGGTCAGCGTCACATACGGATATAGCGAGCCGGTGAAGGTGTCGAGGATAGCGGCTGCAAAAGCGTGCGCACCATCGTCCGCCAGCACAAGCGGTTTATAATTTGTTTCCTTATAGCCGCTGACCTCCGAAATCGCGAAGGCTTCTTCGTTGATCCATTCTGCAGTTGGGATCGACGGAAGGCCGCTGATCGTCAGCGCCGTTCCATTGACTGTCAGTTCACCCGTGACCGACTTGTTATCCCTGCGAATGCAAAACGTATAATTGCCGTTCGGCAGGCGCAGTTTTCCGTCTGTCTCGGCATAAAACTGCTTTCCAAATGAGTTTGCCGCCGAAATGGTATAATCGGTGCCGGTAAACTGTGAAAACGAGACCTCGTATGTCGTCCGCTGTCCCGTCTCATAGTCCGTGATCGCCTTTGTAATTTCTTCGGCATAGTTTTTTGCTGTGTCGCTGTCAATACAAAGGTAATTGTCATACGCTTTCTGGTAAGCCGCCGACGCAGCGCTTCGCACATCGGCGGGCTTATCCAGATACCCGGCCATGACCTGCATCAGCGTTTGCAGTCCTGACGTGATTGCGCTCTGCTCCGATTCGGTGAAACGGAAGTACGTCACGGAGGCTGCCGCATGGTCAAGCGTCACGCCGGATGGCACACTGCTATACCGATAGTTGCCGGTTACATTCTCGATGGTGGTAACAAAGCCATCGCCGCCGTCCATCTCAAAGCGATATTGGCTGGCGTTCAGCGCCTGCCATATTGTCTGCCCGTCCTGATAGGAGATCTTCACGGGCGCAATCAGCAGCTTTCCTTCCGCCTCGGCGGAGAAATAAAAGAAATTCTCTCCGTCTGCGGACTGCGCGGCAGGCAGGGCTTCCGCTGCGGCGTCTTCTATTTCTGCGTCTTCCGCGGGCGCGGTGTCCACGGTTCCCGGCTCTTCGACCGGCTCTGCATCCGCTGCCAGCACGCCGAGCGGCAGGCAGGACAGGAGCATTGCCAGCAGGAGCAATGCTGCGGTCATTCGTTTCAGGTTCATCAAGATTCCTCCCATCAGTACAGGCAGTTCAGCCACTTCAGCCGCAGTTTTTTCGGCCAGTTTGTGTGGGTTTTCAGGTTTTTCTGCGTCGCGTCGTGGAATGTGCGCATTTCCGCGAGCTGTTCCGGCGTGATCGCGCGGCTGGAAAACAGCGCCTGCGCGTTATACATGGTCATATCGTGCAGCTTCGCGGCGTAATCCTCGCCAAGCTGCTCCTTTGCCGTTTCACAGAGCTCCAGCATGGAACCTATGCCGCGCTTGAGACCCATTGCGGCCAGCAGCGCTGCGCAGTCTGTAAACAGGCAGGCGGCTGCGGCGGACTGGTCTTCCTGCGTGAACGTTTCGTTCCGCTTTTTGAGGCTGACCGCGTGGCGGATGAAGATGGCCGCAAGCAGCAACAGCAAAATTCCAACCACGAGCAAGATCCAGAATGCGGGTTTGTGGAGAAGCCCGGTGCGCTGGCCGCCGTCCGGGGTGTTGTCCTCCGAATTGTCCGGCTCTGCATTGTCCTGTTCCAGTTCTTGTCCTTCCGTCACGCGCGGGCCGTCGCCATCGCCTTCCTTGCCCGCGCCGACCGGCTTGATGCCGCTCTCGGTCTGCTCGGCGGAGAGGTCTTCAAGGCCCGGTGTCAGCGCCAGCGGCAGCCAGCCCACGCCGTCCTGATACACCTCGACCCATGCGCCAGCGGCACTTGCGTCCACGTTCACCGGCTCGTTCTCAGCGGCCTTGACCGTATAGCCCTCGACATAGCGGGCAGGGATGCCGTAATAGCGGAGGGCCAAGGCCGCGACGGTCGCATACTGGTATGTCGTGCCGTCCGCAGTGTCCGCCAGCGGCAGCGCGATGGTATCGCTTCCGTCAAAGCACAATTCCAAAAAGGCCAGTGTCGCCGTCTGCGCCTGTTCTTTTGTCAGGCTGTCTGCCGGGCCGTAGCTCTCGCAGCATTGATCCAGCACCGCGCCGAGCTGTGCGCGGAACTCCGCAGGCACAGTCAGCGCGTAGGAATACACAAATTCGCGGTATGCGCTTTCCATCTGTAAGTACGATTTCACGCCGTCCGACGTGTCATTTTGTAAAAAGTCCAGCAGCTCCGGCAGAATCGTCTGTGCGTCCGAAACCACCTCATAGGAATAGCCTCGTTCACCGCGCAGACCGTTTGTTTCAACCGCGGACGGCTGAATTCTGTTTTTCGTCAAGCCTGCGCGTTCCGGAAGAATCGTGCACGGTTCGTAGCGGTACAGACTGCATCCGGAAAGATTCTGCACACTGACGCTGCCGGACTGGTAATTGCCCATCAGCCGCGCAGCCGTTGCCAACTGGCTCTGCGGATAGAAGCCGGACTGATGCAGCCAGTAAAAGAGGTCTTTTTCCTCTGCGGCAGTCTGCGCGTCCAGCGCAGACCATACGCCGTTTTCATAGCTGTCGCCGACGAAGCCGCGCAGATAGAGCGTCTGCGCTGCGTCCGCCGTGACGGACAGGATGGTGTCCGTGCTTTCTGTCTTTGTGACCGGTTCGGACAGATCGCCTTCCGGCAGAACTTCTTTTGCTTTTTCGTAGCGCCAGTGGTGCAGAGTATCCTTCGCGCTCTGCGAAAGGCTCTGCATTGTGCCTGTTTGCAGGAAAATTGCGGCTACGCCCGCCACAATCACGCCCACGAGCAGGAAGCTCGCCGCCGAGACGGCGTTTTTGCTTTTCTGCCAGGTCAGCATCAGCAGAGCAATCGCTGCCGCTGCAAGGAGCAGGAAGCCCGGCTGCACAAACGCTGCCGCTACGCTCAAGGCTGCTAATAGAACTGCCGTTAATGTTGGTACGCGCGAGAGTGCGACACTCACCATCGCAAGCAGAATACCTGTCACGATCCCGGCCAGCCAAAGGCCGGTGCTGTCTGTTTCGGCAAGCGGCAGGAGGATGCCTTTTTCCGCCGCCCAGAGGTCACGCAGCGTGTTCCACGCCGCACCGAAGCCGTTCAGCAGCGGGTTCCGCGCGAACAGGACAACGAGAAGCAATGCCGCCAACAGAATGGGGGGCATCAGCTTCATCTTTTTGAAATGCCGGATGGCTGCAGCGGCGATGCAGGTCAAAGCGCCTGCGCCCAGCAACCAGAGCATTGCAGCAAAGCCGCTTACCGTGTAGAAAATCGCGGCAAGCGCGAGGAAAATCAGGAAAGCAGACAGCAGTTCCAGCAGCGTTTGACCGCGTGTGGACTGCGTCTCGCGGCAGATTCCGGCACGCAGGCCGGTATTTCTTTTGTTCTTCATAGCCTGCCCTCCTTACAGTTCCAGCTCGGAGAGCTGCGCAGCGTAATCCTTCTCATTAAACCGTTCACCGCAGACAAGCGCGGTCAGGCGGCCAATCGAGGAAAGCTGCTCCGTTTCCGCCTGCTGTTCGCCGGAAACATAAATCAGGTGAGACCAGCTCCCGGCGGGGACCTCCTGAAGAAGCAGCGATGCGCCGCTGATGCCGGTTGCCGCCTTTGCCGTAAACAGACGCGGAAGCAAACCGATGAGGTCGTCCATGTCGCGAATTTGCTGGAACACGCACCGGCCCGTATCGCCCTCGTTCCAGCCGACTGTGAATTGCACGGACTGGGAAAGGAGGTTCCGGCAGACGGAGACAACGATTTCAGCTTCTGCGTCGGTGCGGGCGGCAGTGGGCTGTTCCTCCGTGCGCTCCCAGAATACCGCGGCGGAGCGCGTGATGGGCAGCGACGGGTCTTTGACGATCAGCTTGTCATATTTGTGGCTGAGCTTCCAGTGGATCTGCCGCTGGCTGTCGCCGGGAACGTAATCGCGGATCTGGAACATCTCGGACAGGTCATAGCCGGGCCGCTCGTTGGAATAATCCTCGGTATCGTCGATGTGCGCCGCGGTAGGAGAGATCACCAGCGTCTGCAAAAACGTATCCGGCTGCACGACGCAGGCGCTGTGCGCGTCAGGCTGCGTTTTCACGCCGATGAGGCCGAAGCAGTCATACAGGCGGGCAGATTCCACGTTCAGGCGAACACGGCCGCACCACGGGCTTTGCAGAGAAATCTTCATCGTCCGTTTGCCCTTCGGCCAGATGCCGCTGCTCACATTCACGGTCTGCGTCTCACCATTCAACTGGTTCTCCAGCCGTACACGGCAGACAATCTGGCAGACCGGTAGCCATGTTGGATTCTGCACGGTCAGCTCTGCCGTTCCGCTCTCACCTTTGCGGAGATTTACCGGAAGCCCGACCGCCAGCTTCAGCTTTTTCGCCGCGTACAGGTTGACCGGCAGGCACAAAAGCGGCAGCAGCACCATGCAGGCGGCAAGGCCGAGCGCGATGGGGCTGGCTGTCTGGACGACGAGGACGAGAAGCCCCAGCGTCAGCAGCAGCCAGACGAATTTTCGTACTATTTTCATTTTTTCAGCACCGGCATATCCGTCGTCTTGAGAATTTCAGCCAGCACGGTTTCCGGCTTTTCCTCCATCATGCGGGCCTTGCTGTTGAGCATCAGACGGTGGGCGCAGACGTCCGGGAAGATTGCGGCGACGTCCTCCGGCATGACGAAATCACGGCCATTGAGATACGCATAAGCCTTTGCCATCCGGCAGACCGCCAGCGCACCGCGCGGGCTGACGCCGAGCGCGGCCTGCGGATGGGTGCGGGTCTTTTCCACGAGCGTGGTCACATAGTCCAGAACGGCGTCGCGCATATCGACTTTTCGCACGTCCTGCACCAGTCCCAGCAGTTCTTCCTTGTTGACCACGGCATACGCCCGGTCAAGGGGATTATCCACATGGCGGTCGCGGAGAATATTGACGCTGCTCTTGTGGTCGGGGTAGCCCATGCTGACACGAATCAGAAAACGGTCAAGCTGGGAGTTCGGCAGCATCGTCGTACCGGCAGAACCAACCGGGTTCTGCGTGGCAAGGACGATGAAGGGATTCGGCAAATCATACGTCTTGCCGTCCACTGTGACCTTGTGCTCCTCCATGGCCTCCAGCAGCGCGGACTGCGTCTTGCTGGAGGTACGGTTAATTTCGTCCGCCAGCAGCAGATTCGTCATGATCGCGCCGGGCTTGTAGACGAACTCGTCCGCTTTTTTATCATAGACCGAGAAGCCGATGATGTCTGACGGCACGGTGTCCGACGTGAACTGCACACGGCGCGTCTCCAAGCCCAGAACCTTTGCAAAGGCCATGGCTGTCGTGGTCTTGCCGACGCCCGGCACGTCCTCCATGAGAACGTGGCCCTGCGCCAGAATTGCCATTAAAATCTTCTCGACAATCTCATTCTTGCCGACGATAACGGACTCGATCTCCTGTAAAATCTCGTTGATTTTTGTATTCATAGCAAGCTGCTCCTATTCGTTATTTTTTATGTCGTTATCCTTCTCCGCCGGTGTCTCCGCTGCCGTCGTCTCCGCTGTCAGAGCCTCCGCCGGGATCGCCGCCAGCGCCGCCGCTGCCGGAATCATCTCCACCGTCGTCACCACCGGGGGTATTTCCGCCGTCATCGCCGCCGGGATTTCCGCCGTCATCACCGCCCGGATTCGGGCCGGGAGACGCGGGTTCCGGTTCGCCGCAGGCACAGAAGCCATTGGCATAGGTGTGCGCTTCGTTTTCGGTCAGGACTTTCTGACAGACGCTGCATATCACTTTATGCGTGCCGTCGCCATTGTTCACATATTGCTTATGTTCCTCACAGACGTGACTGCCGTACCCGCAGACCGAGCAGGCACCGTTTTCGCCCTTCTGGTCGTGCACCTGTTTGACAGACAATCTGCAATCTTTGCAATAGAGCGTATGTCCGTCCGCATCTACTTCGGAGCCATCCCAGCGGAATTCACCGATACCATTGCAGGCGCTCATATGCAGCATCTTGCACTTATCGCATACCCAGTCGTATTCGCCTTCTACGTAGTGGTGCTCCGCTTCATTGATATGCGTACCGCAGTTTTTGCACTTCTGATAATGTTTTGCACCGTCAGAATACCAAACGTCCCCAATTTCATGCTCCAGCGGTTCAGGTTCTTCTGTCTCCCGCTTTGCATGGCAGTCCTGACATTCATCCGTTCGGATACCGCCGTGTTCACAGTTTGCCGTGTTGCTGATTTCCTTCCAGATATGCGGTTCTTCCTTTTTGTATCCGCAGTCGTGCTGGCATGTGATGATGTGTACCTCGGAATTTTCTTCGCTCGTGTATTGAAGCACATGCGGCGCGGGGTCACTAACGTTCTTCCCGCAGTCCTCGCAGACCAGCGCACAGGTTCCGTTCTCCTGATCGACGTACTTCTGGTGATCCTTCGGGTGCGTACAGGGATTCTCCAAACCACAGCGCTTGCAGATCTGTTTCGTTATACCGTCCGTTGTAACAGCTTGCAGATCGTGGTGCGGTTCTTCGGACCAGCGCCCGCCGCCGTAGTAGGTCACGCAGTAGCCGACAGAGTTTCCGCGCCCCTGCCCATTCCCGATATCCCAGCCGTAAGCCAGCGTATAGCGCAGCGTCAGCGTATCTCCCGGCTTTAAGTCGGCCTTGTCCATGCCGTAGGACGGATAAGTCCCGTTAATTTCATATTCCCAGCCGGAACCTTCCGTGAAATCCAATTCACCGAGGCTGCTGCTTGCGTCATTCAGGCTCAGACTGTTGCGGTAGATGCAGCGCCAGAGAATGTCCAGATTCGTGCCTTCGCCAAACTGCGCGTCAATTCTGGCAAAGTTCTCCGCTTCCGTACCGCTCCATGAGCCGCTGATCGCATTGGCGCGCATACCAAGTCCGCTTGTATCGTCCAGACTTCTCAGGTAAAAATCAGGGCCGAACGGATCGTTGCACTCCGCGCGCCAGCCGAGGCTTCGTTCAGCCGTTCCGAATGGCTCCGGCGCCGTATAGCCCCAGACCGCTTTTGCAACTGCACAGGACGCCGGTTCGCCGGCAAGGACATCACAGGTGATGGACGAAGAACCGAGTCCGACGACGCCCATGTCGATCACGATTGTCGCCTCGCCGAGTTTTTCGCCGCTGCTTGCGCGTTCGCCGCGGAGCAGGATCGTTTTCTCGCCTTTATTGCCGAAGGCGTCCTCGGCACTGATCACAAGTGTATGCTCGTTTGTGTCTCCCTTTTCCGGATTACTCGGCGTCACCTTGAACTGCTGCCAGCTTCCGCCCGCAACGCCGGTAAAGATGCACGCTTCATCATCCATCTTTACACTCAGCTTGGTGTCCGTTCCGGTATACAGGATATACGTTTTGTTCTGCTCGGCATCCTCGCTCCAAGCGCGGAGCTTAAAGGTCAGCATCTGTCCGTTTGCGACGCTTTCGACACCCTCCAGATCGCACTCGATCTTTACCTCCTGATCACCGCGGTGCTTATACGGGATGCTGATGATAAACGTGTATTCTTCGCCCGCGCCGGAGGCTTTGATGGTAAACGTATTTTCGCCCGTTTTGCCATCCTCGGCCAGAAGCAGCGTCACGCTGCCGGTGGGCGCTGTGAGTGTCTTTGTGCTGAAATCGCCCGACTGATAGCAGGTGACGGAGGTGATCTCAATGCCAGACGTGTCCTCGCCTGTGAGCCGCAGCTCGTAGCCAAGCAGCCCGTCCGTCAGCTGATTGTCATAGACATCCTCCGCATGGACGGTCTTCCTGTTTTCGCATTTCAGGACACACGGCTTCGCCGCACCATCTTCCATAACGGTATACGCCATTTCAAGCGAAACGTCGCTCTGGTAACGGATCGTGACCGTAAATGTGACGGTACGATCCTTGACCTTCGCGGTCACGAGGGCCGTATAGGTCGCGCCGCTGTCCGTGGCTTCCAGCCGCACGGAGCCGCTGTCCGTGCTCATAGCCGCCCCGTTGAAGCTGGCGCTTGTGATCTGCGCGTCCTGTGCGCTCCGACCAGTCAGACCGAGCTTATACAAAAGCTCACTGTTATTGATCTGGTTATGCTTGATGGTCAGCGCCGCGCGCTTGTCCGCATCGCAGAGAACGTTCTGCGCCGTGACGGATTTTTCGTACCATGTGAACTGGAGCTGAAGGTCAAGGCCGTCCTCATATGTTACGACGAACGTATAGCTGATGGTCTGCCCCAGCACCTCGGCGGTCACGGCGAGATAGTAGGTCTCCGTGTCCTTGCCGTCTGCCGCAGCCATCTGAATTTCTCCGGATTCCGAGAGCGTGCCGCGTTCGCCGTCCGTCGCCCAGTATTCCGCCGTGCGGATCGTTGCATCATCCGCGCTTTCGCCGAGGAATTGCAGCGTGTATGCAAACTTTCCGTCCGTCAGCGTGTCGCTCTTGACTGTGCGATTGACAGAGCCGTTGGCCGGGCAGGTGGCCTGACCATTGGGCTGCCATGTAAGCTGCAAATCAAGGTCAATGCCGCTTTCCAAGCGAAGCACAAACGCGAAATTCACGTCTGTCTCCACGGTTTCGCCCTTCTGGTTCTTTTGTACGGCATGGGCCTGCACGGTCAGGATATAGTTTTGAAACTCCGCGCCGTCCGGCAGCGTCATATCCAGCACGCCGCGCGTTTCCGCGTCCTGTGATACGCCGTTTCCAACTGCAACCTGCACACCGGTGATCTTTGCGTCGTCCGCGTCAAGGCCGGTGAGGTTGAGTTCATAGCGCAGTCTGCCGCGATCAAGCTGGGCAAGCAGCACGCGCTTGCCGACAGATTCTCCCGGCGCACAGACCATGGAGCTTGCCTGTGAGCCATATTTGTACCACGTCAGCAGCGCACCGAGGTCGAGTTCCGTTTCCGGCAGATCCTCGTCCGTCTCGCCGGTATCTCCGGCTTCCTCGCCCTCGTCGCCCTTGTTGGAATCCGTGTTCGTACCGATGGCGGCATCGGCCAGGACTTCCTGCTGGGGCTTCGATTCCGGCTGCTGCTCCGGTTGGGTGTCCTGTCCCTGCTCCGCCTGATTTTCCGTTTCCTCCGGGTCTGGCTGCTCCTGCTCGCCGGTCAGCTCGCTGTTTGTGCTGCCGCCTGAACCGGCTGCGCCGGTGCTTTCGGCTTCGCCGTTTCCGGCATGGCCGGGCGCCTGCCCCGCCTGCAAAACGGTGATCTCCTGCGGCGCAGCGTCCAGAATCGGGTTTTCCGGCTCAACTGACCGCATGCCCATAAGCGGCAGACAGATGCTCAGCAGCAGCGCACAGATCAGCACGCCGCAGCCCGCCTGCTGCACCCATGGGTACCTTTCAAAGAATTTTTTCATGTGTGTTCGCCCTCCGGGAAAAGGGCTTCCCCCTTAAAAAAGTCTGCATTTTGTGCAGCTTATTCGTACTTTTAAGAAGTACCCTTAAACGCACGAATAAGCCGCACGGTTCCCCACGCTTTCGCGTGGGGAACCGCCCAGCTTGGGGTGGTTATCCAATATTCAATTCAGAACGTTGGACTGCGTGTTTCATTTTGCGATTTTTTCCATGAAGCGCATGAGGATGGTCGCGACCTGTGCGCGGGTGGCGGAGCCCTGCGGGTCCAGCTTGCCGTTCGAGCCCTGAAGGAGCCCTTCGGCGACTGCCCACTGCATGGCCTCTGCCGCGTATCCGCTGACCTTGTCCGCATCGGAGAAGGCGGTCAGGGCGGCGGATTTACTCACGTTGTAGCCCTTCTGCTTCGCGTAGCGGTACAGGATCGTCGCCAGCTGCTCACGGGTGATGACGCCCGGCATGTTGGTGCCGTCCGAAATGCCGTTGTCCATGGCCCACTTCTGGCCTGCCGCGTACCACGGCGTGCCATTCGTGTTCACGCCCTCGACACGGGCGAGGATCGTGACGATCATGCCGCGCGTCGTATTCGCGTTCGGGCTGAAGGCATTGGAGGACGTGCCGTTCATAAGTCCCTTTTCATAGACATAATTCACAGCGTCCTCATACCAGCTGCCAGCCGGAACATCCGTGAACGAAGAACCCGTGGTGGGCTTGTCGTCCTTCGGCTTGCTCGGCTTGACGGGGACAACCGGCGTATCGTCGCCTTCCAACAGCTCACGATAGATTCTTTCCGCCTCGGCCAGCTTGTTCAGCAGCTCCTTCGGGAAGGTCTTCAGCTGTTCCTCCGACAGTCTGGATACAGCTGCCTTCGCCGCATTGATCGCGTCGCCGCTCTTGATGGTCACGGTACCGATGGCGTTGATCTTCTCGACAGCGTCGTTCCAGATCAGCGTATCGGCAGCCTCGATCAGCTCGTCCATCTTTCTGGTTTCCGCGACGGAAAGGCTCTCATACAGGTCAGAATTCTTCTTGATCTCCTCGTATGTACGCTGGGCGCTGCGGATCTCCTCCACATCGTCGAGCGTCGCCTCAGCCGGTCTGGGAAGCGACTTGACCGTCGCCTTGAACTCCTTGAGCTTGCGGTAGCTCTGTACCTTCTCAAGCAGCTTTTCCAGATTCTCGACAGCGTCTTTATCAACCTTAGCCTGCTGCTCGGATTGCAGCTGCTTGTACGCAGCCTCTGCCGCAGCGATCTGCTTTTCGTACTTTTCGTAGTTGGTAAAGTCGATGGTGTCGGCCTGCGGGAGCTGCTTCAGCTGATCTTCGACCACCTTGTAGCTGCCGCTGGCAGAGATCACTCTGACCACATACCACGTGCCGTCGTTCGACTGCGTGTTGCCGGCCTGATTGTTCATGGTGGGCCAGCCCTTGATGCCGCAGCCGATGTAGATCGTATCGCCCGCGACGACGGGGATGGACTCGGTGCGCTTGTAGAAGCTGCTGCCCTCTGTGTTGGACGTGACCTTCTCGTTCAGGAACGTCTTCACGAGGAAGTTCTTGTTCGCCGCCGTCGGGGTCACCGTCAGGTTCGAGCTGTCGCCGTCGATGACGAGCGTGTAGGCGTAGGTGCCGCCGCGCTTACCGGGTTCAAACGTGGTGGTCAGGCGCGGGTTGCCATCGCCGTCGAACGTCAGCGATTTGAGCGTCGTGTCAGAGTTGCTCCACGTGCCGCCGACATCTTCGCCAAGACCCACGGAGGTGTACTTGACGCTGATGATATCGCCGTCCGCCAGCTTGACGTTCTCCACGGTGAAGTTGGCAAAGCCCTCGTTGGTGAACCAGTCGTTGAGCGTACCCATCCAGCCGGACTGCTGGCCGCCGGTGAATTCGGCAAGGCTGTAATCGCCGTCGGTAATGGTGGAAAGATAGGTGATGTCGAAATCATACTGCTCGTCGCCATTGCCGCCGGTGCCGAGCCATGTGCAGTTCGCTTCCGTGAGTGCGCGGAGCAGAACGGTCATCATGGTGTCGTTTTCACCAAGCGGGTAATTCTTCCGTTCGAGCCAGTACTGATCCTCAGGTCTGTAGAAGTGTTCGAGCGCGGCTTTGTTCTCGCCCTCGGCGTTACGGCCATCGTTCGTGTAGTTCTGGACGCTGACGGTCACAGTGCCGACCTGCGTGCCGGGCGTGAAAGCCTTGCCGTTAGTGGCCTTATTGACCTTCAGCCAATACTCGCCTGTTCCGTATTCCCAGCCCTTGATCTCGTTGCCGGTATTAACGTCGTTGGCAGCGTTGGCCATTTCCTTGAGCGCTTCTCTGCGTGCCGCGGCGACCTGCTCGACCGTCTTCGCGCTGTCGATATCAGTCAGACCATTGTTGTACGCATCAAGGATCTTCTCGTACTGCTTGTGATCTTTGCCGTAGCCGTCGAGCGCGGTCTTGAGGGCGGTCTTTGCGCTGTCCTTTGCAGCGGTGATCTCGCTCTCGGAGCCGCCGACAGGGACCCACGTGACAGTTGCGGTCACGTTGTCATACGGCATGGTGAAGTACTTGAAGCTCCGGAGAATACGGTTGGCCTTGACATCCGTGCCGTAATCCGAGTAGTCGAAAGTATCGAGGGTGCGGTCTTCGATGGTCTCCTCGGAGACGCCGGAGAACGTGATGCCGCGAAGCTCGTACTCGTTGTCATTGACATAGAAGTGCGGAACCTCAGTGGTGTTCGTTCCCTTGACCCAGTGATCCTCAATGCGCCACACCGCGCCGGTGTCGGTGATGGCGTAGTCGTTGCCCGGAACGAGATACGGGAACTTGGTCTTCACGTTCGCGTCCGTCACGTCCTTGCCGTCCTTGTCGCTCTTGCGCGCGCCGCGGATCTGGAAGTAGGTGGCATAGGTCGGGTTGGAGCAGAAGTACACGCCGCTTCCGACGGGCACAGTCGTTACCGGCTTGTAGTTGACCTTCGTCTGGCCCGCGTCCACCGTGTTGTAGGTAAACAGACCCGCCATCATCGTGCCGCCGGTGGTGCCGTTCGTGCCGTCTTCGACGCGGTGCTCCTGGAGCCACGAGATCATGTCACGCAGTCCCTGCTGGTCATCCTTCGGCACAGCAGACAGATCATACTCGACCGTCAGCGTGTACTGCTTCGCGCCGCCCTCGGCAAGTCCATCCCGCGCGGCAAGAATTGCCTCGTACCGTGTCTTTTCCTTCACGCTCAGCTCGTCGCGCTGATACTGCGTCATCGCGTTGTAGTACGCTTCGAGCTGGTCGATGAGCGCTACCGCCGAGCTGTCGAGCTTCGACAGATCTTCGGGGAATTTCGCCATCTGCGCCCGGAAATCGGCGAGGTTCTTCGCGTTCGTGTCCGCGGCCTTTCTCTGGAGCGTCTCGATGCCGGACTTCGCGGTCAGCTGCGCCGCGTAAGCGGAAGCAGCGTCCTCCGCCGCGTCGATGCCGTCCATGCCGGTCTTGTAGAGCGTTTCGATCGTCTGCCAATCGGCCTCCGTGAAGCACTCCTGCGGATAATCCGGGTTTTCATACGTCTTTTTGAGCTCTGCCCGCAGATCGTTCTTGATCTTCGTGAGGTCTGCCTGCGACTCGTCGACGGAAGCGTAAATCAGAATCGCGCCGCCGTTGACGAACGCCGCGTCGTCGCTGTCGAGGTTATAGACGTTGATGAGCTGCCAGCCTGACTGATAGACGGTCATGGTAAGCGTGCCGTCCGCGCCGGTCTTGAGCTTCGTGTCGGTCAAAATCTCGGCGTTGACCACCGATTCATAGTCGTCCACGATCGTGCTGCGGAAGACGTATGCACCCGCGGTGGGCTTTGCTTCGTCGTCTGTCATGTGGGCGGGCATGGCTGCCTTTGAGGTCGCCGTCAGCGTGAACGGCACGCCGACGACCGCCTTGTACGCGCCGGTGGTCTCGTCCTTCTGAAGGTCCGTCGTCAGCGTCTGATAGCGGATCTTGTCGGTCACGCGGCCAAGCGCCATCGGCCAGAGGTCTTCGCTGATGTTGACCATCGTCGGCATCTTCACGCGCACAACGGTCACTTCGTCGCCGTCGTGGAGCTTAAATGCCCAATACTCGCCGGCTTGCGGGTAGTCCAGATAATACTCGCCCGGAGAAGACCCGAAAGCCAGCGTGCCGTTGACGTAGACCATCAGCTTGCTCATGGAGTTGACCCACCAGACATTCTGATTCTTGAAGCTGGTCGTCAGAAGCTCTCCGATGGTCGTTCCTGTTGGAACAGTCAGCTTCTGGGTACGAGGGGTGACACGATGCGCATCACCTGCCGGCTGCTTGGCAGACAGTTCATCGGTCAGCGAAACGCGCACTGTGATCTGCGCCTTCGCCGGAACGAGACCGAAATACGCTGCGCGGACTTTGTTGAACGCCTGCGACTGGAGATTCACCTCGTCCACGCCCATGGTGCTGGTGAACGTGCCGTGCTCCTTCGCAGTGTTCAGCGCGTCGGCCCGCGCCGAGACGTAGGCCTGCCAGCTTTCCGGCGTATAGTCGGCCTCTTTCAGCGTGTCGTAATAGCCCGCGTAGAGCGCGATACCGGCAAGTGCGTTCTCGCTGCCGGGTTTAATCGTGCTCCAGACACGAGTTTTCAGATTCTTCGCCGCGTCTTGAAGCTCTTTTACCAGCGCGTCCACAGCCTCCTGCGGATGCTTGGCGGAGCTGTTTTCCTCCGTTGCTGTGACGTTCCCTTCCGCGTCCTTCGTGAACAGACTGTCATACAGATTCTGTGCGTCTGTTCTCTTGCGGTAGAACGCAGCCCAGCTGTTAGTGGAGTATTCCTTCTCGTCAAGGTCGCTATAGAGCGGCAGCGTCTCATGAAGTCCAGTCGGGTTGACTTGAGACGTCGGGATCAGGTTCGCGATGGCTTTGGACAGCGCGCTGTCCGGATCTTTCTGATCCAGCGTTTTCGCTGCCGCGTCCACGGCACCCTGTGCTGCTGATTTATTGTCGTGCACAGCTTGCGCCGCGTCCACGATTACCTGCATTTCATTCCAAAATCCGGTTTTGCTCTCCGTCTTGCCGTTGTAGCGGTCATCAGAAGTATAGTATCCGGAGGTTGGAACTGCGTCGAGTGCTTCTTCCAGCTTGGATTTATCGACATTTGCATCAGCTGCCTGATAGCACAGGATAGCAATACAATCACCATTTGAAGCAAATGCACGAATCATATAGAATGAATAATTCTTCCATTTTGCAAATGATGTTTCTTGGGCTAATGGTGGGTCGTAAATCAAAACCGGCGAATTATAAGATACGTCTTTCAGCGTGAACGTAAGCGCGTTTCCATTATAGCTATAATCGTCCGGTTCCAAATCTGGCGCGTCATAGTCATCATCGCCGAGAGGCGTAATTGCATAAGGAGGAGCATCCGTAGAAAACCCTCCTTCTATCTCGATGGTAACATTTTCTGCTTCCTTGGAAACTTCGACGATATAATAATAGCCGCCATAAACGCCGTTTTCCTTAAATCCCAGCATGCTATCCTTTAACGTTCCACCGGTGCTTGTAACGCTGGCAGTTGGAATTGTATTAACAGCAAAGGCTGGCGCAATGCAACCGAAAAGCATTGCTACGCACAGCATGATAAAAATAGGCAAGCGGACAAATTTGCCGGCCTGCTTTAAGAGTCTTGAATTCATGTTCATTTTTTCTGGAGATTCAGGTAGGTAACGTACGGCGCAGCTTCACCATTCTGAACAATGATCTGTACCTTCGTTCCCGTGCGCGTCGGCGTAATCGTGGCAGAAGTAGTTGCAATGCCATTGATGTAGACATAGCCAGTACCAGTTACATTCACGGTATAATCACCGCTATTTTTGCTGAGAGGCAGATTGCCGCCATTCGTTGTCGTTACTGTGCTTCCGTCCACACTGATTGTCGGGGTGGCCGCTGTTTCCGTCGTGCTGCCCGTGCAGGCTGCAACGCCGCAGACCTCAGTGGAAATCTCACCGAAGATGCCGTTCATCTGCGCCATGCCGGTGTAGATACGCACATATCGGATCGAGTCCAGATTGGCCGGTGTGCCGTTGGACTTGACTGCCCATGCAATGTCGATCGGGTCGCCGCCGCTCGTGCCCGCAACCTTGGCATCATAGTCGCTGCTGCTGGTGAAGGTCTGATACGGGTTGTAGGCGATGGTGCCGCCGAGCGTCTTGTTCGGATGCACGTCGCAGTAGCCGAAGCCGATCTGATCCGTCTTGCCCGTGCCGGGGTAGTCGGTCAGGAGCGTGCCGGTGAAGGTGAGCTTGTCGGTGACGCCATTGCTGGCCAGCGTTCTGCTGACGAAAGAGAACTCATCGACCTTGGCCATCTGCTTGCGCGTTGTCTCTGTGGTGACATAGTCCACAAAGTAGTTCACGTTCAGCGGGAACCAGCTGTGGTTGTGGAAGGTGTTCTTCGTGACCGTGCCGGTCGTGGTCGTGCCGTTCACTGTCAGAGTATAGGGAACATCTGCCAACGTGCCCTTGTTGCTGGCCGGTATAGTGATGCCCGCGTCCTCAGTGGCATTGGGGTTCGTGTAGGTGATGGTTGCGCCCTTCGTGCTCTTGGTGTAATACATCGAGCCCGCGATATCGTACCACGTCGTGCCGTCCTTGGAGACCTGGATGCAGCCCGCCTCGGAGTTGTTCCAGAATGCGTTGCCGTAGACGATGAAGTCCGCGCCGTAGGGATGCGTGGGATCGTCGGCGATCGGGTTCTCGAACTCATAGACGGCGTAGCCGCCGAAGAAGCCGAGGGAGACGCCGGTCGAGCTGGTAGCCTTGACCGTGCCGTTGCTGTCATACGCATCGCCCCAACCGCCAGTGGTCACGCCCTCGTTGACGAACTGTGCGGGAGCCGGAAGGTAAGCGTAGAGCGCCGCACCGGCTGCCGTCGTGCCGCCGCTGGGCTGTGCGCAGTTGAACGTTGCCGAACCGATATTGCCCGTGCCGGTGACGGTCACGGTGGAAGCCGAGGTCGTGGGCAGAACGACGACGCCGTAATTCGTCGTGGTGCTCTCGACGTAGTTGCCGTCCTCGTCGGTCACATAGCCGCCGTTGCCATCTTCTTCATACGCCCAATGGAACGAGCCGCCGTTGCTGACGGTGACGCTGGCGACCTTCGAGCGGTCGCTGGCGATCAGCGAGAAACTGAACGGATAGTAGCCGTTCGTGGCTGTGTTCAGGATGTCTACGCCGTCGAAGTACATGCCTTCAATGTCAAGGTCGACCGATACGCCAAGACCGTCGCCGATGGCGTAATCAGTTTCGAGCGAGTTGGTAGCTGCAAATGCGCTTGCGCCCAGTGCGAAGACCATCACAACTGCCAGGAGAATTGCTGTGAACTTTTTCATTCTGTTCGTTTCCTCCTAAAGTTTTGGTTCCCGGTTCCATTTTGCCCGCGCGTCCGGGAAATCCCGCGCGGAAACACACATTCTTTTTCCGCTTCTCCCGTGCACCGAAGAAGCGTTTTTATTTAACGGCTCCCGACTAAGCCGCTAAATTCCTGTTCATGCGCTGCAAATCCAGTATCGTTTCCTGTGCTCCCACGCGCCCATGTGAAGACCACGTTTTCCACTCCCTTGGCGCGCTCTTATCGTCGCGGCGCTTCCCCGGAAGCAGTATCCTTTCCTGTTGCAGCTATTCAGTTGTCGGCGCGTATCGCCTTATTGAGACGGGCGAAGGCCCGATAGATTTGTTTTAAGATCCCCCGGTTCCGCGTTCCCAATTCGGAACCGGGGATTTTAAGCGCGTCAGGGGGTGACGCACTGGCAGCTTGATCTCAGGGGGATGAGATCAGGTCTATGTGCAAATCTGTCCGTTTCAGATTGGCATACAATCGTTCTTGGCTCTCCCTCCGGGAGAGCTGTCGCCGCAGGCGACTGAGAGGGTCTTCTGCCTGTTACCCTCTCCGTCCTCGCTGCGCTCGGCCACCTCTCCCAAAGGGAGAGGCAAGGAGCCGGCTTTTACTTGGCTTTCCGTTCAGCCTTTTCTTGCCGCATTTTTTCTTTGTTCGCAGCCTTCTTCTGCCGCTTTTCCAGTATATCCTGTTCCCGCTGGCGTTCGTATTCCTGCTGGAAGAGCATGGTCTTCTCCAGCGCGGGCGTACTGCGCTTTGCCGCAAGCTCTCTGCTCACGCCGATCGCTTCAAGCGCATTTACCCATCCGCGGAACCGCAGCTCAATAAAATCGCCGCCAATTATTTCTGTCCTGCCGGGGATATGCCGCAGCTCCGCCTGCTGCCGCCGCAAATATGCAGCCAGCTCTTGCGTCGTAGCATTTTGATATTTCAGAACAAACTCGATGTTCCTGTGAGACAGCGCCGTATAGGTGCGTTGGGTCAAAACTTTTTTAAGCGCCGCCATATTTTCCTCATACGTTCTGTTCGGATTCATCGCTGCACCTCCCGTTCAGAAGATGCCGCGTCCTTCGCTGCAAGCCGTCTCAATTCGATCTCGCATAAATCCTGAACGATCTTGCGGTCACGAAAATGTGGCGGTTTTTTGATGTTTGTGGTTTTTCCGGCATAAAAGGAACGGATTGCAGCTTGCCATGAGCCGAAACGGTACTCAATATACTCGCCGCCGATCACCTCGACCATCGCGGGCGGGTGTCCAATGTCCTCCATGCAGGATTTCAAATATGCAGTTAGCTGCTCCAGCGTATCGTGCTGGTGCTCGATGATGAATTGCACATTTTTGTACGCAATGACACGCTCAATGCGGCCATAGTTGATCTGGTCCAGATATGCTTGCCGTTGCTGCTCATTCATCGCAGATGATCCTCCTATCGATTTTTACGCAAAAAACAAATCATCCCGCTGACGCGAGATAATCCGATTGCTTCAAAACAAAAAACACCGATTTGCTTCAACTTTAGAAGCAAATCGGAGCCCTGTTCCGAAATACCGATAGGATCATCGTGCTATCTACCCTTTGTTTGCCAACTTCTGCACGTAACGAGATCATAAAACAGGCAGCATCTCATGCAGGCGAAGAAAAGCGATTCTCCTGACTTGGACTATGGACGCGGGTCGCGTCCGCGCTCTGTTTCCTACCTTCTCACGGGATTTTCTCCCGCAATGGCGGCCTTTCGGCCACATAGCTTGTTGGTGTAACGCTGTCTTTCGTTTCCTCCAAGCTACTTTAGAAACTTGCTCATCCTCACAGTTCCGGGCGAGTAGATTTATTGCTCTTTCATTGCAGACTATAAGGCGAGAGATAACCTGCAATTACAATTCTTCGTTGGCAAACATATTAAATTGTCAAAATTCTGCCATTCTTCGTATATGCTGGCATAGTTGTGACGCCCTGCCTGCACATACAAAACATGACGGTTTCGGCTTCATAAAGTTCTGCAAATTTACGAAGTCCTGAAAACACAATCATATCTTAATTTCTGACACCATTATACAATAACGTTGCAAAAAGTCAATGCGGTTCGGTATCAAAATATTGATTATTTGCGTCGTTTCCGTAAAGATCAATCGGTATCAGACGATGCAGAATACTTCTTGCAAGTAGCGTGTCTGTATGCCGTTTCCTGATCTCAACGCCGAAGACAGAAAGCAGCATCCGCTGCATTCCGATGTGTCCAGAAGTCCTAGCTGAGCTGGCTGGACTGATTGCTATTTTGGACACGCTCTATGATACACCCAGTCCAACGATTGACGGCTACACAGATTTTATCTTTCGGAACCGCTATGGAGATCTGTTGAATCCCCACAGCTTGAATCGTGCGATTGAGCGGATCATCCGAGACTACAACGCGGAGGAATTGAAGCTTGCCGAAGAGGATCAGCGATCGCCTCTATTGCTTCCACACTTCTCCGTTCACAGTCTGCGGCATACGTTCTGCACGCGGATGTTTGAGGTCGAGTCCAATCACAAGGCGATCCAGACGATCATGGGACACGCCGAGATCAGCACCACTCTGGATATTTATGCGCATATTACAGAGGACACCCTTAAAAAATCGGTGCAGCACATGAGTGAGAAAATCAAACTTTTTGGATAAGAAAAACTGGAATGCACAGGGTGTCTGTGCATTCCAGTTTCATATTGTGTCATATTGAATTCCGAAAGTGTGTCAAAAACGTGTCAAATTGGGAACTTAATACATTTTTGCGCCTGCGGGGATGTGGGGGTCGAGCATGAGGAGGTGGAGCTTTTCCACGCCCTCCTCGTGGTGGACGGCGCTGATCAGCATGCCGCAGGAGTCGATGCCCATCATGGGTCTGGGCGGCAGATTCACGATGGCAACGCACGTTTTTCCAACCAATTCTTCCGGTTCGTAATATTCGTGAATGCCAGAAAGGATAACTCTATCCTCTCCAGTTCCGTCATCCAGTACGAATTTCAGGAGTTTTTTGGACTTTTTGACCGCTTCGCAGGCTTTGACCTTCACGGCGCGGAAGTCGGACTTGGAGAACGTCTCGAAGTCCACGAAGTCCTTGAACAGCGGCTCGATCTCGACCTTGGAGAAGTCGATGACTTCTTCCTTCTTGGCTTCTGCCGGAGCTGCATCAACCTTTGTATTTTCTTTCTTCGGAAGATCCAGAGGCTTCATCGTCGGGAACAGGATGACGTCGCGGATGGTGTCTGCGCCGGTGAAGAGCATGACGGCGCGGTCGATGCCCATGCCCATGCCGCCTGTGGGGGGCATGCCGTATTCAAGCGCGGTGAGGAAATCCTCGTCGAGCATTTCCGTCTCGTCGTCGCCGCGTTCGCGCTGCTCAACCTGCTTCATGAAGCGTTCGCGCTGGTCAATGGGGTCGTTCAGCTCGGAATAGGCGTTGCCCATCTCGCTGCGGCAGATGAAGAACTCAAAGCGCTCGGTCAGGCGCGGGTCGTCGGGGCTGCGCTTGGTCAGCGGGCTGACCTCGACCGGGTACATCGTGATAAAGGTCGGCTGCACCAGATGCTCCTCGACCTTCTGGTCGAAGCAGGCGTAAAGCGCGTTGCCCCACGTCTTTTCGGCAGCCTCCGCCAGCTCGACGCCGACTGCCTTTGCCGCAGCAACGGCCTCCGCGTCGTCGGTGATCGCACCAAAATCAACGCCGACATACTGTTTGACAGCGTCTACCATCGTCAGCCGCGGCCAGCCGGGGGTCAGATCGATCGTTTCGCCCATCCAGTTCAGCTCATAGGTTCCGAGGTATTTCTGGGCGAAGGTGGTGTAAACGCCCTCGGCGATGTCCATCATGTCGTGGAAATCGGCGTAGGCCTGGTAGAGTTCGACCGTGGTGAATTCGGGGTTGTGCTTGGGGTCCATGCCCTCGTTGCGGAAGATGCGGCCGACCTCATACACGCGGTCCATGCCGCCGACGATCAGGCGCTTCAGAGGAAGCTCGGTCGCGATACGCATATACATATCGATATCGAGCGTATTGTGGTGCGTGATAAAGGGTCTTGCCGCCGCGCCGCCCGCGATGGTATTGAGAACGGGCGTTTCAACCTCGATATAGCCCATATTGTCCAGATAGTCCCGCAGATGCTTGATGAACTGCGAACGGATGATGAAATTCCGCTTGACCTCCGGGTTCACGATCAGATCGACATAGCGCTGGCGGTAGCGCGTCTCCTTGTCGGTCAGTCCGTGGAATTTCTCGGGCAGCGGCAGCAGGGACTTGGACAGCAGCGTGATGGTCTTCGCGCGCACGGACATTTCGCCGCGCTGCGTGCGGAAGATCTCGCCCTCGACGCCGACGATATCGCCGATGTCGTATTTCTTGAAGCGGTTATATTCGGCCTCGTCCATTTCGTCCTTGCGGGCGTAGAGCTGGATGCGGCCTGTTTTGTCCTGCAAGTCGCAGAAGGACACCTTGCCCATGCCGCGCTTGGACATGAGACGGCCCGCAATGGAGACGGGCTTGCCCTCCATCTCGTCAAAATGCTCCTTGATCTCCTGTGCGGTCGTGGTGCTGACGAAGCGGGTGATGGCAAACGGGTCCATGCCCTCCGCCTGCAGCTGCGCGAGCTTTTCGCGGCGGACCTTGATCTGGTCGCCGAGGCTGACCTGCGGGGCCGCGTTCTGCTGATTCCTGTTTTCCTGTTCCATAGCTATCCTCTTTTTCTGATTCGTTACTTTTCAACCGTCAGGATCTTATACTTGAGCACGCCGATGGGGGCCTCAACCTCGACAATGTCGCCGACCTTGTGGCCGAGCAGCGCCTTGCCGAACGGGGAATCGTCGGAAATGCGGCATTCCATGGGGTTGGCCTCCTGCGAGCCGACGATGGCGTAAAGCTCCTCGTCACCCGTCTCCATATCCTCGACCTTGATGGTGCAGCCGAGGCCGATCTTGCCCTCGGAGTCCTCTGTCTCGTCAATAATGACGGCGTGGGCGAGAATATTTTCAACCTCGGCGATGCGGCCATAAAGCTTGGCCTGCTCGTTCTTGGCCTCGTCATATTCGCTGTTCTCAGAGAGGTCGCCGAACGAACGGGCCTCCTTGATCTGCTCAGCGACTTCCTTCTCGCGGGTCGTCTTCAGATAAAAAAGCTCCTGCTCCAGCTCCTTGAGGCGGAGCGCACTGATCTTGAATTCTTTTGCCATTTTTACGATCGTTCCTTCCATAATCGATCGGGCAGAAAACGCCCGGTATTTACAGTGATTCAGCAGACATTATATCGGGCAAAGATAGGGATGTCAAGAGAGTTTCTGGGTGATTTCGCGGATTGCGGCCTGTAATTGTGCGTCGTCCGCTTTTTCCAGCTGACCGTAGTAAAGTTTTGCGCCGTCCTTGTCGGAAAGGGCGATTTCAACGTCTGGCGTGATGCCGGTATCGGTCAGACTGCGGCCCTGCGGCGTGTAGTATTTGCCGATGGACAGGTTCAGCATGGAGCCGTCGGAGAGCGTAAAAGCCGTCTGGAAATTGCCCTTGCCGACCGTCTTCGTTCCGACGACCGTACCCCAGTCATATTCCTGGATCGCGGCGGCGAAAAACTCAGCCGCGGAATAGCTGTCCTGATTGACGAGCACGGCCATGGGCAGGTCGATGCAGTCCGCGTCCGAGCGGTCGATTTGCTTCGAGCCCTGATAGTCCTCGCTCTGGAACAGAATGCCCTCCGGCAGTATTTTATCCAGTACCTTGACCAGCTCGTTTTTATATCCGCCGCCATTGTTCCTCACGTCGAAGATCAGCGCCTTCGCGTCCTGCGCGATTAGCTCGTCCATGGCGGCGTTTGTCTCCTCCGCGCAGCGGGTGTCGAAATTGGCGATCTTGATATAGCCGATCTGCCCGTCCAGCATTTCATACGTCGCAACGGGCGTCTGGATGCTGCGGCGCTCGACCGAAACGGGGAAGCTTTCCTCTCCGCGCAGGATCGTCAGCGTCACGAAGGTTCCCTCCTCGCCGCGCACCTTTGTGCGCGTCCCTGTCATGCCGAGGTCAAGCGTTTTTTCGCCCTCGACCTCGGTGATGATATCGCCGGTGAGCAGTCCGGCCTCCTCCGCCGGGCCGTCGGCGGTCACGGCCTCAATTCGCATTCCGCCGAGTTCTTTCTGCGCGGTGATGGTCACGCCGATGCCGACGTAGGCGTTCTGCATCTGCTCATCATAGCTGCTCTTTTCCTCGGCGGTCAGGTAATAGCTCCAGCGGTCGCCGGTTGCCTCGACCATGGCGGACGCGGCAGCATCGGCAAGCTTTTCTTCATCGTAATCGTCAATGAAGAACCGGTCAAGATACGCGCCGATCTCCGCCGTTTTGGCCTCGGCGGGTGTTTGCTCCCGGTACGTAAGCTGCATGGTCACGATAGCCGAGCCAAGGATCGCGACGGCAAATGCCAGCACAAGAATCAAACTTTTCTGCCATTTTTTCAAAATGGACACCAGCCTTTCTATGGAAATTTGCGGCGAATCCGTAAGCACGTTCCTGTTTCGACGTAAGGGTGGACGCCTTGTCCGCCCGCCGGGAGATGTTGCATCTGCATGAGAATTTGCGGCGAATTCGCAAGCGGTTCCCTATTTCGTTGTAGGGGTCGATGCCCACATCGACCCGCTGGGAAGTTACGAATTCGCCGCAGATTACCGTAAAAACGGTGCAATCTGCCGGGCGGACAGAGTCGTCCGCCCCTACGCGGTGTAGTACGTATTCGCCGAAAGGGTTTCAGTTGTTCGGTTGTTTGCCGCAACCCCTCAGTCGGCTCCGCCGCCAGCTGAGCCTTGAGCGGTGCGTCACTTCTTGATCTCGTCCCAGTAGCGCTTGGCGGCCTGTTCGGTTTTGTTGTCGCCGTAGGTGTAATAGACGCGGTCTTTGATCACGTCGGGGAGATACTGCTGCCGGACCCAGTGGTTCGGGAAATTGTGCGGGTAGAGATAGCCCTGGTCGCGCTCGAAGCCCGTGCCGTCGGCGTGGACATTTTGCAGCTCGCGCGGGACGGGGCCGGTTCTGCCTGCCTTCACATCGGCGATGGCCGCATCGATGGCCATGCAGCCGGAATTGGACTTCGGGGCCGTGGCAAGGAGAAGAACCGCGTCGGCCAGCGGCAGACGCGCCTCCGGCAGGCCCAGCTGCAAAGCGCTGTCGACGCAGGCCTTGACGATGGGGATGGCCTGCGGATAGGCAAGGCCGATGTCCTCCGCGGCGGAGCACAGCAGGCGGCGGCAGCAGGCGGGCAGGTCGCCGACCTCGAGAAAGCGCGCCAGATAGTGGATGGCGGCGTCGGGGTCCGAGCCGCGGATGGACTTCATGAGGGCCGAAAGGCAGTCATAGTGATTGTCGCCCTCGCGGTCATAGCGCATGGCCGAGCGCTGCGTGACGGCCTTCGCATCCTCGAGGCGGATATGCAGGCTCGTGTCGCCGGTCTTGGCGACGAGGAACAGGGCCTCGACGGCGTTGAGCGCCTTGCGGATATCGCCGCCGCAGGAGCTTGCGATGTGCTCGAGCGCGCCCGGCTCCGCCGTGACCTCGAGCTGCTCCTTTTCTGCCATATAGCGCACGGCGCGGCGGACGGCCTTCTCGGCGGCCGCGGGGGTGATGGGCTTGAACTCGAAGACCGTGCAGCGGCTGAGGATGGCGTTGAAGATATAGAAATACGGATTCTCCGTCGTAGAGGCGATGAGCGTGATCTTGCCGTTTTCGATGTGCTCGAGCAGGGACTGCTGCTGCTTTTTGTTGAACGACTGGATCTCGTCGAGGTAGAGCAGGACGCCGTTCGGGGCCATGAAGGTGTCGAGCTGGGAGACGATCTCCCGGATGTCGGCCGTGGAGGCCGTCGTGGCGTTGAGCTTATAGAGGGTGCGCTGCGTGGCGGCAGCGATGATGTTGGCGACGGTCGTCTTGCCCGTGCCGCTCGGGCCGTAGAAGATCAGGTTCGGCACGCGGCCGGACTCGATCATCCGGCGGAGCATCCTGCCCTCGCCGAGAATTTCCTCCTGCCCGTAAACGTCGTCGAGCGTTGTCGGCCGCAGCTCGTCTGCCAGCGGCTGGTACATGCGATCACCTCAAATTCCCGAAAACTTGTTCCTGATATTATACCGCATTTTGAGGAGAATGTCCAGAACGGAGAGGGCAATGCTGCAGGGCGGCGGACTGGCTTTTCCCCGCAAACTATGCTATAATTGACGCAAACGAAACGGAGGGATCGGCATGGAGGAAAAGGTTGCGGCGATCATTGCGGCGCTGCGGGAGCGGTATCCGGACGCGCTTTGCGCGCTGCACTATGGGAAGGACTACGAGCTGATGATCTCGGTGCGCCTTTCGGCGCAGTGCACGGACGCGCGCGTCAATCAGGTCACGCCCGCGCTGTTCGCGCGCTTCCCGACGCTCGAGGCCTTCGCGGAGGCTGACGTTGCTGAGGTGGAGGCGTATGTGCGTTCGTGCGGCTTCTTCCGCCACAAGGCGCAGGACATCGTGGCGGCCTGCCGGATGCTCCGCGACGAGTACGGCGGGCGCGTGCCGGACACGATGGAGCAGCTCCTGCGGCTGCCGGGCGTCGGGCGGAAGACGGCCAACCTGCTGCTGGGCGACCTCTACGGCAAGCCGGCCGTCGTGTGCGACACACACTGCATCCGCATCGCAAACCGCCTCGGGCTGGCCCGCGGCAAGGAGCCGGAGAAGGTCGAGCGGCAGCTGCGCGCCATCCTCCCGCCGGAAGAAAGCTCGGATTTCTGCCACCGGATCGTCCTGTTCGGCCGCGAGGTGTGCACGGCGCGCAGTCCGCACTGCGACCGGTGCGAGCTGCGGCCGTATTGCAGAGAGTTCAGCGGGGAGTGAGGAATTCGGAATCGGGAGATAGCCCCCGACTTGTCATTGCGAGGCCCCGAAGGGGCCGTGGCAATCTCGGGA
>OHKK01000245.1_pt1 | contig 35390 bp, 28 predicted proteins | sample 1568811 | NCBI WGS metagenome assembly OHKK01 (sample SAMEA3879568, study PRJEB24766) | human gut metagenome | biome: human-associated habitat; feature: feces | place: USA | collected 1985/1987
GGGTGTGCCGCATCCGTAAGGCGTCAGAGCCGCCAACGGCTGCGCAACAGCGGATGATAGGAGCAGAGGCAAGTCGTATAGCAATGCTAACGCGGCAACGCCGCGCGCAGGAAGTCGCATTCCGGAGGCCAAAGGCCCCTTCAAGCCTGAGACTGCCAATCTAAACGCCTTTCTTTTGGACGGGCGACGCCCGTTTTCTTTCTCGGGAAAGAAAATGGGGGTCGCATCACGCGGCATGTATGCCGCAGAGCACTTCGCACCTGTGCGAAAAAGAAGAGCCGTCTCTCGAGAGACGGCTCTTTTCTTTTTACAGCTTGCGGAAGCGCTCCGCAATGACCGCCGCCGCGTCAGCGGTCGACAGCGCACCGGTGTCAAGGTAAAGATCATACCCCTCCGGCGCGCCCCAGGCCTTGTGGGTGTAGCTCTCGTAATACTTGCGGCGCTGCTTGTCCATCTTGCGGATCAGGCGGATGGCTTGGTCGCGCGTGAGCTTTTCCTGCGCCATTTTGCGCTGGATACGGTGCTCGTCCGGCGCGGCGACGAACACGGTGAGAAGCCTCACGTCTTCGCCGCGCAGCACATAGTCTGCGCAGCGCCCCACGAACACACACTCCTCGTGGCGGGCGATGCGGCGGATCTCGTGGCTTTGCAGGGCGAAGAGCACTTCGCTCGTCGGTTTGCCGCGCAGCACATGGTGGTTGCCCTCGTGCACGGTCTGGAAGAGGTAGGGGTTGGTCGCCTTTTCGTCCGAGGGAGAGAGCGTTTTTTCCGAAAGCTCGCCGTACTCGCACGCGAGGCGGATCAGCTCGCGCTCATAGACGCGGATGCCGAGGAGATCCGCTGTTTTCACGGCCACTTCGTGGCCGCCGCTGCCGAACTGGCGGCTGATGCTGATGATGCGATTTCCCATAGTATGAATCTCCCTCCGCTTTTCTATTGTTTCAGCGCGTTGAGCGCCGGCTGGGGAATCGAGAATGCACGATCCGCCGGCGTGATGACGGCGGAGAGCGACACCGGAGCGTCGGAGAGGATGAGGTGCAGCGCGCCGCTGCACGAGATGTTGACGGACTGGAGCTCGCCCTGCTCGCTCACGCAGACGGAAATGCGTCCGGAGGAGAAGGTCACATCCTGTGCCTTGATATCCGGCGCGATGGCGGCGGCGAGCTCGCTCATCGCGTCGGAGTCGAGCGAAAGACCGTAGAGATAGCCGTCGCTCACCTTATCGCAGCCTGCGCTGCCGTTCAGAATGGACTGGTAGCAGAGGTCAATGAGCGACGTGGCATCGACGAGCTGCTGGCTCGCGGTGTCGACACTGTTGCCGTCCGCGTCGCAGATCTTGCTGCCGGAGAAGTAGACGGCGAGGGTGTTTTTTTGGATGCTGCCGTAGCTCTGGCCGTCGATATTGCTGCGGTCATACTGGAGCGTGCTGTTCAGCACGATCGGGCCGCAGTCGGCGGAAAGAGCAATGTCGGCGGACAGATCGTCCGCGGTCAGCTCGCCCCAGGCACCCAGCAGACGGAGCGCGTTGTCCGTCAGCGTGGAAGCGTCGTCATTGCTGCCCGAATGGATGGCGGTGAGCACATCGTCGGGGATCACCGGCGCGAGCGCGTCGGTGAAGTGCGCGGCGGCCTCCACGCGAAGATCTCCGGAGTTTTCCGCCGTGAAGCTTACGTCCATCAGCTCGCCGCTCTCGGCGGTGAGATCCACGCGGATCGCGGAAAGCGATGCGGCGTTCGCGATCTCGTCCGAGGTGAGAAGACGCAGCAGTGTGCTCGCGTCGTCGCCCTCGGCGGTGAGGGTGTAGCGCTTTTCCTGCCCGTCAACGGATCTCGTCACCGTGAGCGTGCGGCAGAGCTCGGCGGTCTCATCCATGAGCTCGGCGTAATTTGGGAATGCGCCGCCGACAGCGTAGGACTTGCCGTTTTCAAGGTAGATCGCGCCGTCTGCGTAGTAGAGCGCCGCGCCGTCGCGGTCGATGCAGGTGATGGGAGCGCCGTCCTTCTTCGTGCGGGCGACGGAGGCATCCGCGCTCAGGCTGATTTTGCCATAGGAGGCGTCGACCGTGACGTCCATGGTCATCGGGTCCTCTTTGACACGCGCCTCGACAAGGCGGTAGGCTTCGAGGTCCTTCTTAAAGTCGGAGTGGAGGAAGAACGCTGCAGCCGCGCCGAGCAAGACTAAAATCGTGATGAGAATAGGGAGGAAGCGGCGGCGCCTGCGCTTTTTCGGCGCGGGCGGTACTGCGGGCTGCGTGAGCACGTTTTCGCGTGCCTCGCGCTCCTCGCGAAGAAGCCGAAGTTCCTCTTCCGCGCGCGCAAGGCGCGCCTCGATGGAGTCGGGATCGGCTGCGGGAGCGGGTTCGGAAATGGGAACGCTTTCTGCCCCCTCGACCGCGGCGGTGACGACCGGCGCAGCGGTCGCTGCTACTGCCACGGCGGCGGGGACGGCCGTAGATTCAGCGGACACAGGCGCATCCGCTGGAGTGGCTTCTTCGACCGCTGCGGGGGCGGCTGCATCTGCCTTGGCAGGGGCTTCGTCTGCTGTGGACGCATTGGCGTCCTCGCCACGGACGATCTGCTCGGCCTGCGAGACGGCGCTCGCGCTGCGCGCCAGCGCTTCGGCGCGTCTGCGCGCTTTGCGCTTGTGGCGGTGGACGAGCAGAACGATGATAAGGATCAGAACAGCCAGCACGGCGAGCACGCCGAGCCAGATGCCCCAGACGTCGAGCGTCCGCACGGCGGCAAACTCAACGCTGTCGCCGCTCGTGGAGAAGGTGAGGTAGCTGCCCATCGTGCCGCAGTCGGCCTCCTGCCAGCTGCCGCCGCCTTCACGGGTGTAGATGCGCAGCTCCTTCTGCCCGTCGGGCGGGAGATAGCGCATGGTGTGCGTGTCCTGCCCGTCGTCGGCAAGGTCGATGCGCCACTGCTCAAGCACTTCGGCGTTGGCGACCATCGAGGGCATCTCGCCGCGGCTGAGGCAGGCAAAATAGCCCTTCACGCGATCGAGCACGGTGCCGGACTGCACATCGAACGCCGCGGGCGTGAGCGGCTGGGCGGTCACGGTGATGGCGTCGCCGTCGTTGTAGTTGCCCTCGACCAAGATGACAGCCTGTCCGCTCTCTCGCGTCTGTTCAGAGGCAAGGCCGGGGGTGTAGGCCTCGTAAACAGCGGTGACGACGGTGTCAAAGTGCAGATTCGTGAGGTCGGTGCGGTCCCAGTGGACGTGACAGCCGCTCTTTGCGGGCGGCTCGGGGATGTCGCTTTCGTCGATGGAGTCGCCGTAGTTGAAAGCGCGGCTAAGCACCGTCTTGTCGTCGGCGACGAAGGTGAGCGTGAAGGACTTCATGCTCTCGGGGAGATCGGGCAGCGTGAGAAGCTCTGCATAGCTGATGGGCTCGGCCCGCCCGGTATAGCCCTGACGGTTGATGCCGGGAAGATCGTCGGAGACATAGTAGTTGTGCTCAAACGTGCCCGTATCGCTGCCGGAGATCGCGCCCTGGTACTGCTGGCAGTCGGTGATATCGACGAGCGAGTAGTTCCAGCTCACGGTACTGCCGCTGCCGTCGACATTTTCCTGTACGCCGGAGCCGACGATGCCGCCGACATACTTCTTGCCGCTGAGCGTGCACTTGGAAAAGCTGCCGTGCACCGTTGCGCCGGTGAGACCGGCGATGCCGCCGGTATAGCTGCCGTTTTCGTTCGTGATGGTGCAGGACGACGTCTCACACGCAGTCAGATAGCCGAGGTCCATGCGGCCGACAATGCCGCCGACATAGCTGCGCTTGCCGGCCACATCGCCGGTGTTGACGCACTTCTGGATGATGGAGCGGTACTCATACTGCTTGCGGTAGATGTTCGAAAGATGGCCCGTGACATCGTCCTCGGGGTCGAGCGTGTATTCAATGGTCATGGAGCCTGTGATGCCGCCGGTATTCACATCGCCGTACACCGCGCCGCTGTTGCGGCAGGAAGAGACTTTACCGAACGTGACGGAATCGATGTCGACATCGGAGGTGTCGACAATGATGTCGCCCGTGCCGCCGCTGAGCGAGGAAATGGCGGAAAACAGCGTTCCTGTCAGCTCGTTGAACTTGTTGTTGATCGAACGAATATCATTTGCCAATGTGCCGACCGTGCCGCTGGCGGCGTTGTTGAGCATCGTGACCTGACTGCTCAGGCCGTTGATCGACGAGGTCAGCCCGCCAAGATCCGGTGCAGCGACAATCTGAGTCGAGCCGGTGACGGTGCCCGAGGCATTGCCCTCGTGGCTCGCGCCCGCGCCTGCGGCACTGCCGCCCCAGATGGTGGTGCTGTGACCGCTGTCGGAATGCTCGTGGTCGATGCCGCCGGCTGCGCCCTTGCCGCCGCCGATCAGAGTGTCGGAGGAATGGGAGCCGTCGCCGGTGATGACGCTGTCAATACTGGCGTTCAGCCGGACGTTGTTCAGCTCGTTGGCGGCGTTATCCACATAGCCGGACATGCTGTTCAGGCGCGAGGCAATCTCATTCGAGCCGCCTTCGGCATGGTTGGTTGCTGTGTTGACAAGACCGCTGAGCTCGTTGAGTTGTGTTTTGAGCTGCTGCAGCAGACCGTCGGAGATCTCCATGCGGATATAGGGCTCCATCTGGCCGGCGATGCCGCCGACGTCCTTTCGCCCGCAGATCGCGCCTTCATTGCTGCACGCGAGCACTTGTCCGCTGCTGCGGCCGACCACGCCGCCAATATTGTAGCCGATGTGCTGATAACCGACGGCGGCGTAGTTTGTGCTCGACGCGATCGCACCGGAGGAATAGCCTGCAATACCGCCGGTGTCGATGGCGGTGTTGAGCGTGTCGGCGCGGGAGAGCTTGGCGAGGTCGAGCGAGAATTCGAGGTTCAAATTGCTCAGGTCGATGGAGGGGTCGGTGCTCTCGATGTTTACATAGGCGCGGCCGCGGCAGGAGACGATGGAACCGAGGTTTTCGCCCACGATGCCGCCGGTCATGCTCTGGCCGAAGATCGCGCCCGAGGCGTCGCACGCGCGCACGATGCCCGTGGCGAGGTTGCTGCCCGCGATGCCGCCGACGCTGCGTTTGCCGGAAACGCTTCCGTTGAATGTGCAGCTTTCGATCGTGCCGTGGTTTTCACCCACGATGCCGCCGATATTTTCGCTGTCGCCAGACGGGGTGACCGTGCCCTCAACATTCAGGTTTTTGATGACGGCGTCCTTTTGCAGCACGCCGAAAAGACCGGCGGGGGAGACGCTCTGCGTGATGGAAAGGCCGCTGATGGTGTGGCCGTTGCCGTTGAACGTGCCGCCGAACGTCGGGATGGGGAGCTCGTCATCGTCGGTCAGCGCGATATCGTTGTCAAGCACAACGGTTTTACCGCGCGACCAGGAATCGAGCGTGCAGGAATGCGCGAGGGATCGTAAGTCTTCTGCGCTCTTGATATGGATGGCGCCGTCCCCGTCTGCCAAGACCTGCGTGACAGGGAGAAGCGAGATGAGCAGCAGGCACGAGAGTGCAAGCGCGCAGAAGCGATAGAAATGATTAGTCTTCTTCATCGTCTTGCTCCTCATTTGCAGATCCGGAGATCAGATTCAGGTCGATGTCGCCCTCGACCGTGGCGTGCATGATGCCATGCACCGTACCATTGATGTTGCCGCGCACCATGCCGTTGACGGAGACCTTACCGTGACCCGATTTCTTTTCCGTGATGGACGGGACGGAGAACGAGGTCTTGTCGACGATGCCGCTGCCGATGAGCAAGATCTGCGGCAGGGCGAACATGACCATGATGATGGAGATGACCGTGCCGCGGCCAAGGCTCTCGCCGATGCCCGCGATGACGGGCTCAGATGTCATGCTGCCGATCAAAAAGCCGCAGATCGAGAGGATCGAGCCGGAGGTGATGATCGTCGGGAAGGCGAAGTTCAGCGTCTCGACGATGGCGTCGCGGTGGTGCATTTTGGATTTGAGCTCCTGATAGCGGCTTGCGATGACGATGGCGTAGTCGATATTCGCGCCCATCTGGATGGAAGAAACAATTAGATATCCTAAGAAGAAGATGTACTTGCCCGTGATGGTCGGGAACGAGAAGTTGAGCCAGATGCAGCCCTGAATCACGAGGATCAGCAGCACCGGCATACCGGCGGAGTTGAACGTGAAGAGCAGCACCAGCATAACCACGAGCACCGACACGATGCTGACGACCTTGTTATCCACGGCGAAGGACTTTTCGAATTCGTATTCGTTCGTCGATTCGCCCGCGAGGTAGACGTTTTCATCGGGGTAATACTTTTCGGCAATTTCGAGAATTTTGTCGGTGAAGGCGTAGGTCTCGTCGCTGCTTTCGGGCAGCGTGAGGTAGATGAGCATGCGGTCGTAATCCGTGCCCTGCAGCTGCGCCTTGGCGCTGTTCATCTGGACCTCGGCATCCTGGAGCATCTGCGTCTGCTCGTCACTGAGCGTCACGATGCCGGAATCCACCTGATCGCAGACAAAGAGGAACATATCGATGAGCGGGACTTTGTAGGTGGCGAGATTGCCCGCAAGCTTGCCATATTCTGAATGCTGCGCGGCGTAGGCGGCGTAGACGACCTGCGCGGCCTCGTAATCGAGACCCGCGAGCTCGGCGAACTGGCGCGGCGTCAGCTTGTCGGCCAGCATGTAGCCGTCGAGCGCCTCAATGTTGGTAAGACCCATCGTGGAGTCGACCTCGTCGTACTGGCCGAGCTCGTCTAAGATGGCGGACTCCTTGTCGTAGTCGCCCGTGGGGACGATGAGCGCCAGCATGTTCTTCGAGGTGAAGTTATCCTCGATCATCTGCTGGGCAAACTGCGTCTCATTCTGCTTGGGGGCGGAGATGAGGCCATAGCCGTAGGCATAGGGGCAGTCGGATGAGAGACGGTAGCCGATGACGGCCAGCACCACGAAGACGATGGGGATGATGTAGCGCGTGGCATAGTCGAGCTTGCCGACGAACGGGATCTTCGGCACGAAGCTGCGGTGCTGCGTGCGGTCGATCAGCGGGCCGAAAAGCATCAGAAGGCCTGGCATCACGATGAACGCCGCGAGCAGCGCGAACAAAATCGATTTGATAAGGCACAGCGCCATATCGGGGCCGAGCTTGAACTGCATGAAGAGCATTGCGACAAGGCCGCCGATGGTCGTGAGGCTGCTCGCACCGATCTCGGGGATCGACTTGCTCAGCGAGACGATGACGGCCTCACGCAGCGGCAGCAGCCGGTGCTCCTCTTTAAATCGGTTGCAGAAGATGATGGCGTAGTCGATGGACAGCGCCAACTGCAAGATGCTTGTGACCGAGTTTGAAATGAACGAGATTTTGCCCATCAGGAAGTTTGTGCCCTGATTCAGTACGAGCGCGACCACGAACGTCAGAATGAGCACCGGCACCTCGCCGTAGGTCTCGGACGTGAAGAGCAGCACGATGACAATGACGATGGCGACATACACCATGATGACGCTGATCTCGTGGTCGATGGTCTCCTGCTGCGTGTTGCCAAGGTCCGTGTCGACATACAGATCGTAGTCGGACAGGTATTCCTTCACGGCTTCGAGCGAGTCGAGACAGGCCTCGTCATCCTCACTGTAGGCAAAGGTGATGGAATAGAGTGCGGAGAGGTTATTATAATGTGCGGTGGTCTCGTCGTAGTCCACGCTCTGCACGCCCTTGATCTCCTTGATCTTGGGCTCGAGCGCGGCGGCCTGCTCTGGTGTGATGTTGGCCACCATGACCTCGGCCGTGCCATAGGTCGTGAACTGCTCGTCCATGATGTCGAGCGCCTGCTTCGTCTCGGAATCAGACGGCAGGTAGTACGTCAGGTCGCTCTCGACCTCGACCCAGTTGCGGGAAAAGGCGGAGAATACGAGCAGAATGATCGTGAGCAGAAAGATGAGATTTCGCTTGTCGACGATGACCGTCGACAGCTTTTCCATAAAGCTGGAGCCGGTCTTCTTGGTTTCGTTACTCATGGCGGTACGCATTGCCTCCTTTCTCGTGGGTGGGTCTTCGCTTCTTCATGCGCTCAAGGCCGCTTTTGATCGGCGGCTCGGGCGGGGCGAGCTGCACCACGTCGCCGAGCGAACAGTCGAGCTGGCGGCAGATGCGCACAAGCACCTCGAGCGAGACGAGCTCATTTTTCGAGAGCTTGGCGAGCGTGTTGGAGCTGATGCCGACCTCGCGCGCAAATTCCGTTTTATTTAAGCCCTTGTCGATGAGGAGCTTAAAAAGGTTGCTGTAGGTAACATACATGGTGGTACCTCCTGTTCAATCGTCATCATTATATGAAAATATCCGGAAGAAGCAAGATTAAATTTGCAAAAGCAGATATTTTTTGAACAAATCTGGCAAAGTGACAAAAACAGGCCAGTACAGATGAACAATGCGCAGCCCCTTTTGAAGCGGGGATTTGTTGATCAAGTGAAGGAGAAGATGAAAAAGGGCAAGGAAGCACAGGAGAGCGGTAAAAAGACATCTTGACTTTTGCACTGTCAGTTGCTATGTTTCGGTTAGAGATGACTAACTGACGTAAAACGAAAGAAAATCGGAACGAGAGCATAGCGAGACGAGGCAGAACGAAGGAAACAGGTATTTTTAGGATAAGAGGAGACTTGGCTATGAAAATTTTAGTATTCGGCGCGGGCGTGCTCGGCTGCAATCTGGCGCGGAATTTCTTCCGCGCGGGAAAGGACGTCACGCTGCTGGCGCGGGGAGCATGGGGCGAGAGCATCCAAAAAAACGGCCTTCGGATCAAGGATAAGTTTTCGCCCCGCATGTCGGTCAGCCGCATTCCGGTCACGGCGGAGCTGAAAGCGGAGGACAAGTACGACGTGATCTTCGTCGTCCTGCGCTATACACAGCTCGACGCGATCCTCGATACCCTGCGGATGAATCCGACAAAGAATATCGTCTTTGTGGGAAACGACATGCGCGCAAGTGCGCTGAGCGCTTCGCTGCCGGAGAAAAACGTGATGTTTGCCTTTGCGTCCTCGGCAGGCCATCGGGAGCGGGAGTATGTGGCGTCCGTCGACCTCAAAAAGCTCAAGGGCAACACGGCCTATTTAAGCCGACTGATCGACGCTAATATCGAGGGCTACCGCGCGATCAAAAACGCGGGACATGAAATTTTGCCGAAGGACAACGTGGAGTTTGAAGGCGCGGCGTACCACAAGACCTGTCTGCGCTTTTTCAAGCTTATGTGCGCCACGAGCCTCGGGAAGATCTGCGCGTCCGACCACGCGATGAACGCGGTCGACGAAATGAGCGCGCTGAACCGCGATTTGAAGGCCTTCTTCGATGAAAACGGCGCGAAATATTCCGTGTGGCAGGAGCTTGAGCAGGAAGTCGCAAAATACCTGAAGTGAACAAAGGGAAAGCGCCCGTCATTTGGCGGGCGCTCTTTTTGCCCGCTCACGGAAAAATCAGACTCCGGCGAGGCGTCGGTGAATTTTTCGACAGATATTGCCAAAGCGGATGATCCATGACTGATACTGAGAGCGCCCGGACAAAAAATGTTTGGGCACTCTTACTGTATGAATAAATTGTAATTTTCCCATGATTAAGAAGTAAATATTGTAAAGGAAACTTGACAAGATGGGCGCGTCATGCTATAGTAAGTTTGTAAAGGAAACTTGTCATGCAAGGAGGCGTTTTTTTGAAGAATAAAGTTGAGCAGTTACGAAAGGAGCGAGGATTAAATCAAGATGATTTTGCAAAAATGCTTCGTGTTTCAAGACAAACCATTAGTTCAATCGAAACAGGAAAGTATAATCCATCATTGGAATTAGCTTTTGCAATTTCAGACTTTTTTGGTAAACGGATTGAAGAAATCTTTATCTATGAAAGAGGTGCAGAAAATGAAAAAGAGTAATTTGATAACCGGGATACTATATGTGCTTTTCGGTGTGGTTTGTTTGATTGTTGCGCTATTGATTGAAACAAAGTTAGAGGGCATTTTATGGGGCTTTGCTGGCGCAGGTATCTTCCCTGGAATTATGATGATATGCAAATATTTTTATTGGAGTTCCCCCAAGAATAAAGAGCAATACGAAGAACGTTTGGAGAACGACCGAATTGAGCAACATGACGAGTTGAAAACAAAAATTAGAGATAGAGCCGGAAGATATGCTTACGGCATAGGACTGGTGGTTATTTGTTTCTCTATTTTGGTTTTCAGTATTCTCGGAGCATTGGAAGTTATCGACAATGCTCGCATGATCATACTCTATCTCAGCGGATATTTAATGTTTCAAATTATCACAGGAATTATCATTTTTAATAAGTTGATGAAAAAGTATTAAGGGAAATCTCTTTAGGAACTAAAGGGCGCACTGCTATACTCTCCTATCGGGAGTATAGCACAAGGGATGATGACGGGAATGTGGAGGATAGCGGAACTCTGCTGCTGCGCATGGTGTGTTGCACAAGGCGCTGCAGCAGGCGGTGGCAATCGGTTATCTGCGCTTCAATCCTGCCGATGCCTGCAAGCTGCCTCGCGTGGAGCATAAGGAGATCAAGCCGCTGGAGAGGTGAAAACAGAAAAAAGGAGCGGAGCTGCGCCCCGCTCCTTTGCTATCTACAAATCGAAGTCCAAGCAATTTTTCCTTTAAACGCGGATATTATCTTCATCAATCGATAATACCGCTCATCACATCACGATACGTCTTATCCAAAAGCTCGCGTAAATCCGATGTGTCCGCCTGATAGCGTTCATTATTGATCGAAATGGTATCTTCATCCAGTTCAACAGGGATATCTTTGTCCGATATTTGAATCCAAAAATAGTAAAAGCTATCCGACATCCTGTCTACTTGATCCGTTGTTTCCTGCACATCCAGTTCATTGATAGCACGCACGATCTCTTTCACTCGGTCATCGTTTGTCACCATATAATTCGGCTCATTTTGAGGGTAAATTTTAAAACTGATATAGTTTGCGTTTTCGGCGTCGAGCGGAAGTACGCTGTGATCGTGGCAAAAATAGGCGATAGCCGAGACGATCAGGATCAAACCGAAAATGCAAAAAAGTTTTTTCTTCATCGCTGGCAGCCCTCTTGAATACTGTTTTAAATTCACTGATATTTTAAGTATATCATGCAAAAGCAGCCGCAGCAACTTTTTCAAGGCAGTTGTGCGCTTTTTGGTGCGCTTTTGGAGTTTTCACGCATTTTCGCACTGTGCATTTCGCTCTAAAAAGTTGCAAAAAAGCCTTGAAATCATACGATTTCAAGGCTTTTAGCTGGTCCGAGTGGCGAGACTTGAACTCACGGCCTCTTGACCCCCAGTCAAGCGCGCTACCAACTGCGCCACACCCGGATAATGTGTACTGCTCAATGTCAGCTTAGATAGAATAGCACACCAGTCCGGAAAATGCAAGTCCTAATTTGAAATTTTTTCAAAAATTTTGTCGAGACCTCACCACGGGACTTCTTCATCCGCGCGCAGATAGAAGTGTCCGGCCTGCGGCGTGACGCCGGCGTTGGAAAACAGCTCTTCGAGCGTGACAAACTCATAGCCCTGCGCCTGCAATACCTCGATAGTCTGAAGTGCGGCCTCGACGCTCGTGTCATATGGGTCGTGCAGGAGAACGATGTCGCCGCTTTTGGCGTTTTCGATGATGTGGTGCGCGACGAGGTCCCTGTTGCGCACGCTCCAATCCATCGTGTCGATCGTCCAGTAGATGAGCGGGACGGAGACGGCGCTTTTGAGTGCGTCGCTTGCAAAGCCCCAGGGCGGGCGCAGCCAGTAGTCACCGTCGCCGAGGATGGCGCGCAGCGTCTCGTCCGTTTTCTGGATTTCGGCGAGTGCAGCGGCGTCAGCGCTGTCAAGACGGATGTGCGTGTAGCTGTGGCCGCCGACCTGATGGCCTTCGTCTTTCATGCGGCGGACGAGATCTTCGTTGCCCGCGATCTGCTCGCCGATGAGGAAGAACGTCGCGTGCGCGCCGCGCTCCTTGAGCCCGTCAAGGAGGGTGGCGGTCGTCTGCGGGGAGGGGCCGTCGTCAAAGGTCAGCGCGATACAGCGCCGCGGCTGAGACGCAACTGAGACGGCGACAGCTTGGCCGTCTTTGGCGCAGGAAAAGCAGAGTGCAAGAAAAGTCAACAAAAACAGCAGCAAGAGCGCGAAACGTCGTTTCAAGATCATCACCTCAGCCTCTATTTTACGCAGCAGGCGGACAAAAAAGACCAACCTGTATGACAGATGATGGAAAAAGTTTGTAAAAAGGAGCTGAAAACGAGAATTCCGCTTGCATACGGCGCGAGGATATATTATAATCCAAACATGCTGAATACTAATAGGAAAGGAATATCCTATGGAGAGCAAAAAGTTAGAAGCGCTGCTGATGGCGGTAGACCTCGGCAGCTTTACCAAGGCGGCGGAGGTGATGGGCTACACGCAGTCCGGCCTGACGCACATGATGAATTCCCTCGAACGCGAGGTCGGCTTCACGCTGCTTGAGCGCGGGCGCGGCGGCGTCCGACTGACGAAGGACGGCGAGCGCGTGGCGCCCGCCATCCGCGAATTCTTGCAGGCCAACGCGCGGCTTGACAGCACGATCGCGCAGGTGGCGTCCTCGCGCAGCGAGGTCATCCGCGTGAGTGCGTTCGCCAGCATGGCCATGCACTGGCTGCCGAGCATCATCCGCCGCTTTCGTGAGGAGCGGCCCGACGTTGATGTCGACATCCGCATGGCGGATCATATCCGCAGCCCCTATGAGCTTTTGGCGCAGGGAAAGATGGACGTCATCTTTGTCAGCCATCAGGAAGAGGAGAGTGGCTACGAGTGGATCCATCTGCGAGACGACACGATGTACGCCGTGCTGCCCAAGGATTATCCCATCGACGGACGCACGGGGTATCCGCTGAGCGAGTTCGACGGGCGTGACTTCATTATGCCTGCGCAGGGCTTTGACAAGGACATCATGCGCATCTTCAACCGCGTGGGCGTCAAGCCGCACATCCTGCCGACGGCAGTGGACGACCCGACGGTCATCAGCATGGTCGAGCACGGTCTCGGTGTGAGCATGATGACGGAGCTGACGCTACGCGGCCGCGGCGACGGCGTGCTGCTCGTGCCGGTGGAGCCCAAGTCGGCGCGCGAGCTCGGCATGGCCGTGCGCGCGGGCGAGGGGCGGCAGGCGTCGCTCCAGCAGTTCCTTGAGTGCGCGCAGACGGTGCTCGCCGAGCTGGAGCCCAAATGAAAAAAGACTTGTAACGCGGCGCAAAAACGGGTAAAATAATCGATACGACTCGAAAAGGAGAAAAAGGTTTTCCATGCTGACATTCAAACCCGTTGCGCAGCGGGATCTTTCCCGCCTGCGTCGCTATTATAAGAATTGCAACTACCAATTATGCGAGTATTCCGCGCTCGTCAAGCTGATGTGGCGCGGGCACCTGCGCCCGCAGTATGCCGAGGCGGCGGGCTGCCTGATCGTGAAAAACTGCATCGACGGTAAGCCCTGCTTCGACTATCCCGTGCCGGGACCGGACGGCGATGAGGAGGCCGCGCTTTGCGCCATTGAGGATTACTGCGTGGAGCAGGGTATCTCGCTCGAGCTGTCCGTCGTGCCAAAGGAGAAGGCGGCGAAGCTCTTAGAGCGCTATCCGCGCTTCCACCTCAACAATTTTCGTTCCTGGCGCGACTATATTTACGAGGCGAACGATCTGCGCGAGTTCCCGGGCCGCCATTACAGCGGCCAGCGCAACCACGTCAACAAATTCCGCAAACTCTATCCCGAGGCGCAGTTCCGTGCGCTGGGGAAGGATGATCTGCCGCTGATCGAGCGCTTCTGGCAGGACTATACGGAGGTGTTTGAAAAGACCTCGCAGTCGGCCAGGCAGGAGTTGGCGCTTGCCAAAACGATGCTGCGCCTGACGGGCGCGTCGTGGCTCTACGTCGGCGGTATGGAGTACGAGGGGCGGCTCATTTCGATTGCGATGGCCGAGCGCTGCGGCGAGACGCTGCATGTCCACATCGAAAAGGCGCTCTACGGCTACGAGGGCGTCTATCCCGCGACGGTGCAGGAGTTCGCCCGCTGCTACGCCGTGGATGGCATCAGGTATTTGAACCGTGAGGACGATGCGGGCGACCGCGGCCTTCGCACCTCGAAGCTCCAATACCTGCCGTGCAAGCTCGCGGAGAAGTTCTGCTTTGACGTGAAAAACGAGCTGGAGGACTTGGACGAGATCCCGACGCTCAAGACCGAGCGCCTGACGCTCTCGGCCTTTACCGACAAGGACCGCGAGGCCTACAACGCCCTCTGCCTCGACGATGAGCGCAACAAGTGGTGGGGCTACGACTACCGTACCGACTGGAAGGGTGAAGACTTAGACTCTTATTTCCTCGACGTTGTGCGAGAGGACTTTGCCAAAAAGCGCGCCATCAACTTTGCCATCCGTTTAGACGGCAAGTGCATCGGCGAGGTGCTGCTCTACCGTTTCGACGGCAAGGGCGGCGCGGAGGAAGGCTGCCGCATCGCGCCGGAATACGGCGGACAGGGCTACGGCGTCGAAGCGTTCCGCGCCGTGGCCGAATGGGGCCTCTACCAGCGCCATCTGGGACATATCGTCGCCAAGTGCTTCAAGGAGAACGACGCTTCTTATAAGATGCTTTCTTCCTGCATGAGGAAGAAGGGAGAGGATGAGAAGTTCTTCTACTTTAATAAAGAAGTTTGATATGCTCCCCGCCTGACGCGGGGGCGCGGATAAGGGGGCCATTCTCTCACGTGAGAGAATGGCCCCCTTGAACCCCAAGAGAACGCAAGGGGCTCTGCCCCTTGACCCCGGCATTGCAAGATTGAAGCTTGAAGAGCTGCGGTGCTTGTCGAATCGGGTGCCTGCTGTTTTTTTGGTGCTAAACGATTTGACTTACTTCTATCTTCGCTGTCGCTTTGCCTGCGATTCGTTAGCCTTACGCAATTTCCGCCTACTACGGATTGTATCAATCTTGCTTTTGCCTGCCGAGGCGGTATTGCTGCGCTCGCCGCGATATGCGTACTATCGGTAGCAGGCGATTAGGCTGTACTAACGTAAGATAGGCAGAGCGGCAGCGGATAATAGAAGCAGACCAAATCATATAGCAGAGGTTAACGCGGCAACGCCGCGCGCAGGGAAGTGCAATCGGCAAGCATTGCAGCATTTCAAGCTGCTCGCCTGCAATGAAAATTTTCTCTGGGAGGGTATAAGGGAGGGGTATCTCTTTTCGAAAAAGAGATACCCCTCCCTTTCCCGCGCCCCCTGCGCGGCGCAGGGAAAATCTGCCGCCCGCGCGGCATAAAATTTCCGCTCATGAGCATAATAAGGAAAATTATGTGGCGGAGGGCGGTTATGGAGCTTTTTTCGGCAGACTACGAGGAAAACACCCGCGCGCTGGATGATCTGCTTGGCGTGGGGCGGTGCTTTGATATGATCTCGCGCGACTTGTATGTCGGCGGCAGGCGGGCGCGGATGTGGGTGGTGGACGGTTACGGCGACGACGCGGTTATTGAGCGGATGCTGAGCTTCTGGCTGCCGCTCAGAGACGTCAGCGACGCGCAGACGATGCAGCAGTTCATCGACCGATACATCACATTCAACGAGGTAAACGCCGAGCAAAACGTCAAAAACACGGTGACAAGCGTATTTTTGGGCAAGATGGCGCTGCTGGTCGAGGGCTATGACGAGTGTGCGCTGATCGACGCGAAGCAGTATCCCGCGCGCGGGGTGGAGGAGCCGTCGTCGGGCAAGGTGCTGCGCGGCGCGCACGACGGCTTCATCGAAACGCTTGTCGCCAACGCGGCGCTGCTGCGCCGCCGCATTCGCGACCCGCAGCTTACGCTCGAAGGTCACAAGGTGTCGGACTGCTCGCGCGCGGACGTGGTGCTCTGCTATTTGGAAAACAAGGTCGACAGAAAGCTGCTCGACGAGGTGCGGCAGAAGCTTGCAAAGATCGACGTGCGCTCGGTCTCGATGAGCCAGGAGAGCGTTGCCGAGGCGATGATGGGGAAGAAGCAATGGTGGACACCGTTTCCTAAAGTCCGCTACTCCGAGCGGCCCGACGCCGCGACGGCCTGCGTCATGGAAGGTGACATCGTCGTGCTCGTGGACAACTCGCCCGCGGCGATGATCCTGCCGACGCACTTTTTCGACTTTGTGCAGGAGGCGAACGACTTCTACTTCCCGCCGCTGATCGGGACGTATCTGCGCATTCTGCGCATCGTGGTGTTCCTGCTCACGATGTTCATCACGCCCGTGTGGTTCCTGCTTGTGAAGGACCCGTCGCGCACGCAGGCAGGGCTTGAGTTTTTAGCCATCGACAGCGACTATTCCGTGCCGTTGCTCGTGCAGCTTCTGCTGGCGGAGTTCATTGTCGATCTATTGAAGCTCGCCTCGCTCAACACGCCGGATGTGTTCTCAAACTCGTTCAGCATGCTCGGCGCGCTCGTGCTCGGCGATTTTGCCGTGCAGGCGCACTGGCTCGTGCCGGAGGTGCTGGCCTACATGGCCTTCGTCGCCATTGCGAACTTCGCCCAGCCGAGCTATGAGCTCGGCTATGCCTTCAAGCTGCTGCGGCTGATGCTGCTGCTGTTTGTCGGCGCGCTGGACTGGATCGGGCTGGTGCTCGGGTGCATCGTGATCGTCGTGCTGCTCGCGACGACGAAGCCGATCGTGGGGAAGGGGTATCTCTATCCGCTCTGTCCGCTCGACAAAAAGGCGCTGCTTGCGCTGCTGGTTCGAAAGCCCATCAGCCGCGACAACACCTGAGGACAACAAAAAAGGCACCCTGCAAAAGCAGGATGCCTTTTTCTTGTTGGTTCATGCGCACAGATGTACGGCACGAGAAAGTCGTGAGGGATTTTCGATTAGAAAATGCCCTGAGCCATCATGGCGTCGGCGACCTTCTGGAAGCCAGCGATGTTAGCACCGGCGACCAGGTTGTAGCCCAGGCCATAGCGCTCGGCAGCCTCAACAGAAGCATCATAGATGTTCTTCATGATGGACTCCATCTTGGCGTCGACTTCCTCAGCGGTCCAGTAGATACGCTGAGCGTTCTGAGCCATTTCGAGCTCGGAGACGGAAACGCCGCAGGCGTTAACAGCCTTGGAAGGAGCGACGGTGAGGTGCTTCTGCTCCATCAGGAAAGCAAGAGCATCGTTGGTGGTGGGCATGTTGCCGACCTCGATGTAGTAGGGAACACCGGACTCAGCGATCTTCTTGGCCCACTCCATGTTGACGTCGTTCTGAGTGGCGGCGGGCATGTAGACATCGACGTCCTTGACGCCCCAGCACTTCTGACCCTCGACGAAGTCAACGCCGAACTTGTCAGCATAGGGCTTGCAGTGCATCGGGTCCTTAGCGCGCATCTCGAGGATGAAGTTGAGCTTCTCTTCGCCGCAGACGCCATCCGGATCGTGGATGTAGCCGTCGGGGCCGGCGAAGTAGGTGACCTTACCGCCGAGCTCGTCGATCTTCTTCATGATGCCCCAGCCCACGTTGCCGTAGCCGGACATAGCGACGCGCAGGCCCTCAATGCCCTTGCCGTCGTGCTTCAGGACTTCGCGCAGATAATAGACAGCGCCGAAACCGGTAGCCTCGGGACGGAGGATGGAACCGCCGGTGCAGACAGCCTTACCGGACATAGCACCGAACTCGGCAGCGCCGACGATGCGGCGATACTGGCCGTACAGATAACCGACCTCGCGGCCGCCGACACCAACGTCACCAGCGGGGCAGTCGATGTCCTGACCGATGTGACGATGGAACTCGGTCATGAAAGCCTGGCAGAAGCGCATGACTTCGCCGTCGCTGCGGCCGATGGGGGAGAAGTCGGAACCGCCCTTGGCACCGCCGATGGGCAGGCAGGTCAGAGCATCCTTGAAGGTCTGCTCGAAGCCGAGGAACTTGATGATGGAAAGGTTAACGTTGGAAGCGAAACGCAGGCCGCCCTTGTAGGGGCCGAGGGCCGCGTTGTACTGCACGCGGTAACCACGGTTGACGTGATACTGAAGGTTATCGTCCATCCAGACAACACGGAACTCGATGGTGCGCTCGGGCTCGACCATGCGTTCAAGCAGGCAGGCCTTCTCGTACTCGGGGTGGGCGTTGATGACCGGCTCGAGGGAAGACAGGACTTCTTCGACGGTCTGCAGGAATTCGGGCTCATTCGCGTTCTTGGCCTTGGTCTCGGCAAGAACTCTCTCAATGTAAGCGTTCATGATATGTAGCCTCCTCTAAAATTACCCTGAAAATCAGGGCTTGATGGTTCAGCCATCTTGTCTATGAGTTTATCACCAAAGGAAAAAATTCTCAAGCAAAACGCTATTGGCGCTGTGCAAGAAATTCTTTCTGACTTTTTGTGCATTTGGCAGAAAATTTGGCAAAAAACTTTAACTTTTTTAATAAAACATATTAGATTGATGCAAGCCAACTTTCAAAGCGGTTATTTTATCGAGAAAAACTGCCCATAATCTTGCATTTTTGTGCAATGCATTCCAAAAAGAGATAGGGGTGTCGCCACCCCTATCAAAATTTGTAATAGAAAGTGCTTTGCCGCCGCTTTACGGCATTTCCTGTGCGTTTTCGACGGGATCCGCGCTGTCCTCAGTCGAAACGCTCGTTTCTACGGGCGGTGCGCTCTGGGCGCTGCCATCCAGCAGCTCGACGTCGGACGCTTCGATCCAGTTTTCCGTGACGTAGCCGTCGCGGTAGTAGACGCACACGCGGTCGCCGACATTCAGAAGCGGTGCATAGGCGACCTCAGCCGCGCTCATGCGCACGGAGAAGGCGCTCTCGCCGTCAAAGCGCAGGAAGTAGATGCTGTTGCCATCTACGACCGCCGTGCGGATCTCGGCGATCGTGCCCTCGACGCTCTTATAATCGTTCGGCGTGACGTCGATGGAGCCCTGATCGTCGGAGATGAGGTTATTTTTGAGCAGCATTTGACGGTAGTTCGCCTCGCAGTCGGCGACCGTCGCGCCGATGGCGACGATCTGGTACTGGTTGACATTGACCATCGCGTACATCTTGACGAGCTCGCTCGCGTCCTTGAGCGCCATGAAGTACGTCGGCTGCTCGGCGATGTTCAGCAGCAGCGGGAACGTCGCGTTGTAGCGCAGGTTCTGCACCTGACCCTCGGCGCTGTCCATGGCGCTGTACTCTGTCGCGCCTGCGCAGGGATAGTACTTTGTCTCCTTTGTGCGCTGGTTGGAGAGCAGGAAGCCGATGTTGCTCTCGTCGCCGCCGACGCTCGTGACACCCGTGTAGAGATAGACGTCGTCGCCCTCGGCAAGGTAGTTGTAGCCGTCGGTCGTGACGGTCACGTCGCGCTGGCCGAAGATCGAATTCCAGAAGCCATTGTGATACTGGCCATAGTAGTCATACTGCTCGATGATGAGCTCGGCGGAGTAGACGTGGTCGACCCACGCGGGCGGCTCTTCATAGTATTCGCTCTCGCCCGTGATGGCGTTGACGAGCACTGCGCCGTGGTTGTCCGTGCCGCCGAACAGGCCGATGGCCTTTTCCTTCTTGGCGCAGACCCAGTAGGGCGTGCCGTCCTCGTCGATCTCAAAGACCGGTTCTTCAAACATATAGGTCGGGTACGCGAAGCGCAGATGACGGTAGAGGTTGCGGGAGAAGTGCTCGGCGGTCGTGTACTTCATGCCCTCGTCAAGGCGCACGACCTCGACGTTCTGCGTGACCATGTCGATGATAAGGTAGGCGGGCAGCCCCTCCGAGCGGTTGTTGAACCACTTGATGATGTCGCCGTAGCGCAGCGGCGTGACGCGCACGGGGCGGCCATGGTAGTTGATCTGCGTGTAGTTTTCCGCGACCTCGAACTGCGAGACCATGTCGGCCAGCTCGCCGAGCTTGCGGTCGCCGAGCTTTTCGGCGCTGTCGCGGTCGAGCATCGGGATGCGGTCATACGAGACCTCTTCAATTTCGCTTGCAAAGCTGCCGCTGTCGATCGGCAGCAGCGCTTGATAGTCCTTGGCCCGCAGCACGACCCACGATGTCAGCGCGCCGACGAGCGCCGTGACGATCATCAGCGCCATGACGATAAAGGGCACGGTGCACTGCTTTTTGACGAACGTGAAGTAGCCCTTGGCCCCCGTGCCCTGAAAGCCGGAGGTGAAGAGCGCGCAGATGCAGTACGTGACGCAAAGCAGCAGCACGAAACCGTAGAACTCTTCGGCATGCAGGTTGATGGCGGGCATCTGCACGTAGAAGAAGACTGCGCCGACAAGCAGCGTGACGAGCGTGTTGACCGCGATGCGGCCGCCCTTGCTGCCGATCGACTTGCGGGGCTTGCGCTCGCGTTTGGGCTTGGGCGCGGCGTTCGGGTCGAACTGAAAGCCGCCGGCGTCCGAGCCGGAAAATTTGATATCCATAGAATATTTCCTTTCTGATGAAATGGGAACGGTGCTTATTTTTATAGTATACCGTGATTGCCCCATAAAAACAAGGGCAGGGGAGAAATCATACATTGCCTGGGTGAAAAGTGAAAATTGCAGGAACGCAAAAGCGATTGTGCATGTCGTACGGGGAAAGGAGTCGATATGTTGTATACAGTGGCTAAAAATGCAGTTTGTTTAAACTTTAACTTGCTATTTTCACTTTGCCTCGTTATCATGGCGGTAGAGCGGCATGCGCGTGCCGCCCAATATCGAACGAAGGAGAATTTGTATGAAAAGATTGTCTCTGAAAGCAACGTCCCTGATCCTGGCACTTGTTCTCGCGCTCAGTCTCTCCGTCACCGCCTTTGCAGATGATAACGCCGCTTCGATGACCCGCGCCGAAGTGACGCAGGAGGTCATCAAGAACATGGGCCTCGCCGCACAGGCGGAAGCGAGCGCCAAGGATGCGAGCGCATTCAAGGATGTTGCCGAGGGCAGCAAGTTTGAAGGCGCGATCAACCTCGCCTACTCCAAGGGCATTGTCAACGGCGTCAGCAAGGACGCATTTGCGCCCGACGCAGCCGTTACGCAGTTGGAAGCGGCCGCGATGATCCTGCGCAGCACCGGTCTGGACAAGGCGCTGCTGAAGGATTGGCCCGCGGACTATGACGATATGGCCGTCTGGTCCGGCCTGATGGACGGCCTGACCTACGAGGCGTCTAAGCCCGTGACGACGGCGATGCTCGAGCAGATGCTCAAGAATGCCGCGGCGATCGCGGACAAGCCGGTCATCGGCATCAGCTGGTCCTATAATGGACAGAATTACGACTCCCACAAGACGATCTTCAAGACTGTCGGCGCTATCCCCGTCGAGCTCGATCAGGTGACGAGCACGGCCGTGAAGTACGATGCCGAGGGCAAGATCGAGTCCGCGTATCTCGAAGAGAGCGGCATGCTCAAGCAGGAATACGCCGACAAGGTGAAGGAAAAGGATCTCACGGCCAGCAACGTCGGCGCTGTGATGCAGGCCATCGACGGCGTCTTCTTCACCGGCGGCGAGGATGTGAGCCCGTCTCTGTTCAAGGTCCCCGAGAAGGAAAAGAACGAGGGCGAAGAGATCAACGCCACGCGCGATATCTCCGACTACATGCTCATGGCCTACTGCCTTGAAAAGGACGTGCCGACGTTCGCGGTCTGCCGCGGCGAGCAGGTGATGTCCATCGTCTCCGGCTGCACGTTCATCCAGGATATCCCCAACTACTATAAGGAGCAGGGGAAGACCTACAACGATACGCACAGAATGCCGGCCGACGCGCCTGACCGCACCTATGCCCGCCACGATGTGGTCATCAATAAGGACGCCTCCAAGTGGCTCTATAAGATCGTCGGCTCCACGGAGCTGAAGAACGTTTCCTCCTGGCACCACCAGGCGGTCGGCGGCGTTGAGGGCACGAACCTCACCGTCGTCAGCACGGCGACGATCGACGGTGTGGAGATCATCGAGGCGGTCGAGCGTCAGGATAAGACGTTCTGCCTCGGCGTGCAGTTCCACCCCGAGAATGACTGCAAGTTCGTGCTCTACACCAAGACCCCCGAAAAGGCCCTGTGCGACTATGAGACCTGCCTGAACTTCTTCGAGATGCTGGTCGAGTACGCGGGCAAGTAAGGACACGTACCGTACAACAGAATGCATAGAAAAAAGGTCCCGTCTTCGGACGGGACCTTTTTGATGTATTGTAATTGTTTATGACGCCTTCTGTGCTTTTAGGATGGCGACGGCTTCACGGGCGGAGGCACCGGCGTCCTCGGCGTAGAAATCTGCGCCGATCTCGTCGCAGAAGCTCTGGCTGATGGGCGCGCCGCCGATGATGACCTTGATCTGGTCCTGCAAGCCGCGCTCGTGGACGAGCTTGACGACCTCGCGCATTTCCTCCATCGTGGTGGTCAGCAGCGACGAACAGGCAATCACGCCGCAGTGATTCTCCACGGCGGTGCTGACGAACTGCTCCGCCGACGTGTCTACGCCGAGGTCAAAGACCTCGATGCCGCTGCCCTCCATCATGATGCGGACGAGATTCTTGCCGATGTCGTGCATGTCGCCCTTCACGGTGCCGAGGCACACGCGGCCGACGGGCTCGGTGCCCTCGCCGACCATCAGGGGCTTCAGAAGCTCCGTGGCGGCGGACATGCAGCGCGCGGCCATGAGCATTTCGGGAACGAACGCGCGGTTGGCGGAGAACGCCTCGCCGAGGCGGTTCATGCCGATGATCATGCCCTTGGAGAGAATGTCGCCCGGCTCGTGGCCTTCGTCGAGTGCCTGCTGGCAGAGGGTGAGCAGCTTTTTCTGCTGGCCGCGCTCGAGCGCGCGGGCGATGTTCTCGAACACATCGGCGGACTCCTGCGCGGAGGCTGCGGCCTGCACCACCTCGGCCTTTGCGGCACCGATCTCACGCTTCGGCACGGCGGGGAGCGGCGTGACGGGAATGTGCAGCCCCGCGTTGTACTCGTTCACGGCCTGATCGAGGTACTGATCCACGTGCGGGAAGACCGTACCGGCAAGGCCGTAGGTGATCGAGGGGATGAAGTGCCCGCCGGGGCAGCAGCGCGCGAGCGTGTCTCTTGCGTAGGCGAGAATTTCATCCGGCTGCGCATCCGCGCGGTCGATGGCCGCGCCAAAGCCACCCATAAGCGTGAGCTTGCCGCTTAAGTGGCGCTGGAGGGCGGGAATGTCGTTTTCCGGCAGTGTACCCTGCCAGACCTGAATGCCGATCTCGGCCATGTCGTCCACGATGGGGACGAGGTACGAGTCGGCGTGGTGGATGGCGATGACGCCGCGCGAGCGGATGTAGCCATAAAAGCGGCGGTAGGGCTCCTTGAAAAAATCGCGCCACATGTCGGGCTTCATAAAGAGGGCATTTTTCGTGCCCCAGTCATCGTGGGAGAAGATGACATCGGGCTGCAAGCCGTCGATCAGACGGCGGACATAGTCGAGACGGTACTGCGTGATCGTCTCGATGAGCTCGTGCATCTCGTCGGGATGCTCGTAGAGCGCGGTCAGCGTATCTTCAAAGCCCATGAGGAAGTGGCACTGCTCAAAAATGCCTGTGCCCATGAAGCCGGCGAGGAGCTTGCCCTCGGCGTCCGCGGCGGCGCGCGAGCGCGTGCGGCACTCCTCCCAGCCCTCGGAGCAGACACTCAGATCGGGCACGTGGATGGTCCCTTTCCAGCGGGTGACATCCGTGCAGACTGACAGCTCCGGCGTGTGGACGGGGATAGGGCCGGGCGCGTCCTCGGGAAAACTGATGGTCGTGCCCCAGCGGTCCTTGCTCACGGAGCCGCGCTTGCGGTTGCCGCGAAGATAGGTGTTGATGGGGTCTGTGAGGCACATGTGCAGCGCTTCATACTGGCAGAGCTGACGCTCGGGCTGGCCGTCGGGCTTGATGAGTTCAAGAAAAATTCCTTTCGGGGTAGACACGGGGAAAATCTCCTTTATCAATACAGCACGCAGGCTGTGTAGGTCAAAGTGCGGGGACCATAGTTGTAGGCGAGGTTTGAGCGGACGCAGACGTCACTGACGAACAGTCCGTAGGCCTCCATCGAAGAAAGCCTCTGCTTGGGATGTCGACAGGGACGGTCCGGATATGTGCAGGTATGGCAGAGCGTGCAGGTGCCCGCCGTCAGCGGCAGGCAGTGGGGATATAAGAGCTGCGCCTGGCGGGCGAAGGTCGAAAAGCGCTTTTTATGCGCCTCCAAGAGCGACGTCATACCAGTGTAATCAAATTCATCCTCGAGCTGCGCAGTGCTCTGCACCAAAATCCCCTGTGAATAGCGCTTGATTTGCGCCCTTGCCTGCTCGAGTGTGCTGCAGGCGGGCGGGCAGCTCCAGCTTTTGCCGTAGCGGCCGCAGCGGTCAGCTTTGCACATGTCGCGAACGGCTTCGAGCGGATCGAGTGCATCCATATTCACCGGTGCGCACTGGGAGAAGCCGACCTCGTGGGTGAGGGTGAGAAGGTCTGCCATAAGCAATGCCTCTTGACAAGGAAATTTATTTCTGCATAAAATACTATTTATACATAATTTATCTATTATATGGGTGGGGGAAGCTCGTGTCAAGCATTCAAGTTCAGCAGGGGGCGAAAATCACGCCGGTCCCGTTCGAAGCAGGGGAGACGCTGCTCTCCGCGCTGCGGCGGGCGGGATATTCCATCCCCGCAGCCTGCGGCGGCAAGGGCCGCTGCGGCAAATGCCGCGTGAAGGTGAACGGCGTGCCGCGCCTTGCCTGCAAGACGAAAGCGCAGGACGGCGATTGGATCGACCTGCCCGAGACGATGCGCGGCGTCATCCTGACGGACACGCTCACACTGCCGAAGGCGCAGGCGGCCGCTCGGGCCTTGGCGCGGTAGTCGACCTCGGTACGACGACGGTGGCGCTGCAGCTCTTCGACCACGCAGACGGAAAGCTGCTCGCGCAGGCTCAGGACTGGAACGCGCAGGCGCCCTACGGCGCGGACGTTATCAGCCGCATCCAGCACACGATGGAAACGACTGACGGGCTGGGCGAGCTGTCGCGCTGTATCCGCGCGCAGGTCGGGACGCTTTTGGAGCGGATACTTTCCGCCGCCGGACGGAAGACGGATGAAGTCAAGGAGCTCATCATTGCGGGCAATACCGTGATGCAGCACATTTTCGACGGGCGCGAGGTCGCGTCCATCGCCCGCGCGCCGTTTCAGCCGGAGACGCTGTTTGAAGACGGCGCGGGTGAGCCGCTTTCGGGCATTTCCGTGCAATTTGCCCCGTGCGTCGCGGGCTATGTCGGCGGCGATATCACGGCGGGACTGTTGGCAGACGGCCTTTTTGTGCAGCCGGAATTGCGGCTGTTTCTCGATATCGGCACGAACGGCGAAATGGCGCTGGGAAATGAGAGTGGCGCGCTCTGCTGCGCGGTCGCCTCTGGCCCAGCGTTTGAGGGCGCGGGCATCAGCTGCGGCATGCCGGGCATCACGGGCGCGGTGAGCCATGTGAGCTATGACAGGGGCTTCCTCTGCGACATTGTCGGCGGGGAAGAGGCAAAGGGCATCTGCGGCTCGGGACTGGTCGACCTCGTCGCCGTGCTTTTGGAGCGAGGCGTGATCGACGAAAGCGGGCGGCTGCTGCCGCCGCAGGACGCGCCGGAGGACATGCGCCGCTATCTGACCGAGGATGGCCAGGGCAACGGCGTCTTCCACCTGACGAAGGCCGTTAGCCTGACGGCGCGCGACGTGCGCAACCTGCAGCTTGCCAAGGCGGCGGTGGCAGGCGGTATTCGGGTGCTGCTCGAGCAGCGCGGCGTGACGGCGGACGACATTGCGAGTGTGGAGCTCGCGGGCGGGTTCGGCAACTATCTCTCGCCCGAGAATGTAGTGCGCATCGGCATGCTGCCGCGCGCGTGCCTTAGTAAAATCAGACCCCTTGGCAACGCGGCGCTCGCGGGCGCTTCGATGCTGGCGCTTGACGGGGAAAACTGGCGAAAGCTCGCGGAGATTCCCGAAAAGTGCCGCTATCTCGAGCTTTCCGGGCGCGACGACTTTTCCCGCGCGTTCACCGACAGTTTGACATTTTGAAAATCGCTCCGAACAGGAATTTTTAATGGAGGAAAACCCTATGGAAATGCAGTTTCCCGTGATTTTGGACGGCGCGACCGGCACCGAGCTCCAAAAGCGCGGCTTCACCGGCGACATGAGCGCCGAGCAATGGGTGCTCGAGCATCCCGAGAGCATCCTTGAAATTCAGCGCAAGTATGTGGCGAGCGGCTCGAATGTGCTCTACGCGCCGACGTTCGGCGGCAACCGCCAGAAGCTCGAAGAGCGCGGCATCTTCAACCGCACGGAGGAGATGAACAAAGCGCTCGCGCAGCTCTCGAAGCAGGCGGCGGACGGAAAAGCATGGGTCGCGGGCGATATCGCGCCCACGGGCCGCTTTTTAGCCCCCCTCGGCGATGCGTCGTTTGAAGAGCTCGTCGACATTTACACCGAGCAGGCGGCGGGCCTTGAGCAGGCGGACGTCGACCTTTACGTTATCGAGACGATGATGACGCTGACCGATGCGCGTGCGGCGGTCCTGGCGATCCGCAGCATGAGCAAAAAGCCCATCCTTGTGTCCTTTACCTGCGGTGAGAGCGGCAAGATCCTCTCCGGTACGGACGTGGTCGCGGCGCTTTCCGTGATGGAGGGCATGGGCGTGAGCGCATTCGGCCTGAACTGCTCGGCAGGCCCCGAGCAGATGTTGCCGCAGCTCCAACGTCTGCATAAATACGCGCGCGTGCCGCTGATCGCCAAGCCCAACGCCGGCATGCCGGAGATCGTGAACGGCGAGGCCGTGTACAACTGCCCGCCGGAGGAATTTGCCGCGCTGGTGCCCGAGATGCTCAAGGCAGGTGTGGCCCTCTTCGGCGGCTGCTGCGGCACGACGGAGGAGCACATCGCCGCGCTGAAAGCAGCGCTCAAGGACGCGGAATACGTTCGCCCCGCACCGGAATGCCTCGGCCTTCTTCCCGCGGCAACGGAGAAGGAAGCCTTCTTCCTGCCCGCCGATGCGACGCACGGAGCGGTGCTGACCGCGGACGGCGATTTGGAGGACAAGCTCTCCGACGCGATGGATGACGAATGGCCGATGGTCGCGCTGAAGCTCGCGTCCTGGGCGGACGTCGACGCGCTGGCGGACTACCAGTACATGATCAGAAAGCCGCTGTGCCTTATCTGCGACGACGCGGAGCTTTTGGAAGCGGGCCTGCGCGCCTATCAGGGAAGAGCCTTGTACGAGGGAAATCTCACCGAGGATGCCCTTGCGCCGCTGGTCGAAAAATACGGTCTGCTGGTGTAAAAAGAGAAAAAGAAGAACGGGACGGAAATGAACATTTCCGTCCCGTTCTCTATATATTAAAGCGCGTCACGCCGCGGTGCCGCCAGTGCTGACGATGCGGAAATACGCATTCGACGTCAGGCGGTACATCGCGCAGTAGAGCAGCGCGAAAAGAAGCAGCGCCGCGCCGGTCACGCCGAGAAACAGCGTGAGGTTCTGGATGCCGAACAGCTGCATGATCTGCCAGACCATCGGCTGGGCGAAGGCGAGGTGCAGCGCCGCCGCGGCAAGCGGCAGCAGGAAAATGAGCAGCATTTGCGCGTTCACGCTCTCACGGATGTCGCGCTTAGTCATGCCCACGCGCTGCATGATGGCAAAGCGCGAGGCATCCTCATACCCCTCCACGACCTGTTTGTAGTAGAGCATCAGGAGCGTTGCGAACAGGAACAGCACGCTTAAAAGAATGCCGAGGAAAAAGAGACTGCCGTAGAGCGAGAAGAACTCCGCACGGACGTCCGCCATTTCCGTGGGATGCCAGTGATTCTGGACGGCAAGCGTGTTGATCGCGTCCTCCGCGCCAAAATAGAGGCTCGCCGTCGAGGCAAGCATCACCAGCACCATCGTCGAGAGAATGCAAATGGAGGCGAGGCCCGCGCCGTTTCGCTTCATGCGGTAGGTGAGCGACGTGAGGGAAACAAAGTTGCGCTTTTTGTAGTAGAAGTTTTCATCCTTCTGGAGTGTTTTGCAGAGCGTCACGCTGCCGGAGATGAAGAGAAGATACGTCGATAGAATGACCATGATGACCGCGAGGAAGAAGAGCAGCATCGCCTGTATGGGGTCGTTGATGGTCGCGGCGATGTAGTACGCGCCGAGCAGCAGCGCAAGGCCGGGGATGACGAGCAGCCATTGCGACTTCGGCGGCTTTTCGCCGACGTTTTCGCTCTTCAAAAGCGCCGCGCCCTGTGCGTGGCGCAGCGACAGCACACCGCGCACATAGAGCAGCGCGAAGATGGCGATGAACGTGATGGCGCACTGCTTGATGGCGGCAAGGCTCACGGTGAACGCCGCGGCGGGGAGAGATAAAAGCCGCAGCAGTGCGGACTGCGAGACATAGGAGAGCAGCAGGCCGAGGCCAAGCCCCGCGATCAGCGTGAACGCCGCGGCCAGAAGTGTCTCCCAGAAGAGAATGGCGCTGAGTGCGCCGCGGTCCATGCCGAGCACGCTGTAAAGGCCGAATTCCTTCTTGCGGCGGCGCAGGAGAAAGCTGTTCGTGTAGAAGAGAAACAGCGCGATGAACACCGATACGACGAACGAGCCGAGGCTCATCGTCATCGCGACCGCAGAGGTGCCGGAGCCGTTCACCTTGCCATTGACCGTATAGAGCGCGGGGGTGACGGCGAGGTACGCAATGACATACAGCATCGCTGCCATGAACGCACAGGAGAGAAGATAGGGCACATAGAGCCTTGCGTTCTTTTTGATACCCATCCACGCAAGGCGGGGGTAAAAGGTGGGCTTCATGCGCATTCGCCTCCCGTCTGCTGCTGCGTGAGCGCATCGGTGATACGCTGGTAGAACTTGGAATCCGTGTCCTTGCCGCGCTTTAACTCGAGCGAGACCTCGCCGTCGCGCAGGAACAGCACGCGCGAGGCGCAGCTCGCCGCGCGCACAGAGTGCGTGACCATCACGATGGTCTGGCCAGAGGCGTTGATCTCGCCGAAGAGCTTCAAGAGCTCGTCGGTCGAGCGGGAGTCGAGCGCGCCGGTCGGCTCGTCGGCCAGCAAGATCTGCGGGCGGGTGATGAGCGCGCGGGCGACGGCGGCGCGCTGCTTCTGTCCGCCGGAGACCTCGTAGGGGTACTTTTTGAGCAGCGTCTCGATGCCGAGGTCGTAGGCGAGCGGTGAGAGCCGGTCGCGCATCTCCGTGCGCGACTTGCCCGCGAGCACGAGCGGCAGGCAGATGTTATCCTCGAGCGAGAACGTGTCGAGCAGGCTGAAGTCCTGAAACACAAAGCCCAGATTGTCGCGGCGGAAGGCTGCGGCGATTTCTTCGGGGATCTCGGAGAGGTTCTTGCCGCCGAGCAGCACTGTGCCGCCGGTGGGCTTGTCGAGCGCGGCGAGGATATTGAGAAGCGTCGTTTTGCCGCTGCCGCTCTCGCCCATGATGGCGACATACTCGCCGGATTCGACGGTGAAGTTGACATTTTTGAGCGCCTGGACCTTGCTGCCGCCAAAGCGCGTGGTGTAGGTCTTTTGAAGACCGGAAACAGTCAGGATTTGCATGAGATGACTCCTTTCAAACGAGTGAGTTAGAAGCTGACGGTTGACATAATTTTTGCCCCTGGGGAAATTTTGCCGAAAGAAGGGCGCAAAAAAGCAGCCGGAAAAGCGGAGACCTTTCGCGGCTGCTTTTTCGAAAACGCGTTACTCGAGATTCAGTTTTTTCGTCGTGAAGTACCACGTCACGGCGTAGCCGATCGCGCAGAAGAGAAGTTCGCCGAGCATGCCCCAGAGGAGCAGCAGCTCGATGCCTGTGGGCAGGGTGTTGGCGTCCAGTGAGATCCATGTATGGATGAACAGGCCGATCATGGCGATGGCGGTGAACTGCGCAAGCTGGAAGAACACGAGAATCAGGATGACCGTCCACAGCTCCTTGCGCTTATTGAAGCTGTAACCGATGGAATAGGCGGCGTAGACCACGAGCTCGGCGGCAGAAACGGCAAAGACGAAATTGCAGAAAAGCTCAAAGACGATCAGCAGCGCGTGACTGCGCAGCGAGGCCTCCATTCCGAAGAACGCTGTGAAAACATCATTGAAAAAATCGGGGACATACTGGAAAGTGCTCCAGCCGGAGGCAGCAATCAGCAGCGAGAGAAGTCCCACGATGAACGCCGCAGCATACCACACGGCGGAAACGATGAGCTTGGAGATGAGCAGCTGATGGAGGCTCACCGGCAGCGTCAGCGTGAGATAGCCCTCGTCCTTGAGCACATGGTCGCGCCAGCGGACGGCGGAGAGCACCAGCGGCGCAAACGCCAGCGCAAAGAGGCCCATCACAAAGCCGATGACCAGCAGTACGCCGATGAGCTGTAAGAGCCAGGGAATGTGCCCGCCGTTCAGGAGCAGTTGAGAAAAACGCATCAGCGCCGTCAGAGCCAGCATTCCAAGAAAGACCGGCCACATGATGCGGCTCGTTGCGCGGAATTCATGTTTGATCAGTTTGCTCAGCATCTGAATACCTCCCGGAAGAGCTCGTCAACGCTCTTGCCCTTTTCATCTCGAATGGTCTCCACGCTCTCGTGGAGCATGACCTGCCCCTCGCGCAGGAACACGACCTCGTCAAGGATCTGCTCGACGTCGGCGATCAGGTGCGTGGAGATGATGACCGCTGCGTCCTCGCTGTAGTTGCCGATGATCGTGCGCAGGATGTAGTCGCGCGTCGCGGGGTCCACACCGCCGATGGGCTCGTCAAGGAGATAGAGCTTGGCGTCGCGGCTCATCGTCAGGATGAGCTGCGTCTTCTCGCGCATGCCTTTGGAGAGCGTCTTAATCTTCTGTGTGCGGTCAAGGCCGAGGTTCATCAGCATCGCTTCGGCCACGCCGCGGCGGAAGTCCGAATAAAAGTCACCGTAGTAGTCAAGCGCCTGCGCGATCGTCATCCAGCCAGGCAGCGTGTTTCGGTCGGGCAGGTACGAGACGATGGCCTTCGTTGCGCGGCAGGGGGCCTTGCCTGCGATCAGAATTTCGCCCGACGTCGGCGTCAGAAGGCCGTTGGCGAGCTTAATGAGCGTCGTCTTGCCGCTGCCGTTGGGGCCGAGCAGGCCCACGATGCGCCCGGGTTCGATCGTGAGATCGATGCTGTCGAGCACCGTTTTGGCGCCGTAATTTTTCGTGAGCGCCTTGCATTCAAAAATACTCATTCTTCCTCCTCCTTAGCTCCCTGAATGAGAGCTATGACTTCGTCTCTCGTGCAGCCGAGCGTTTTCATCGAGTGGAGAAATTCTCCCACGCGCTCGTCCGCAATGCGGAGCTTGGCATTTGTGATCATGTTTTCATTTTCCGTGACGAACCGTCCCGCCGTGCGCTGGGAAAACACCAGACCGTCGCGTTCGAGCTCGGATAGCGCGCGCTGGACCGTGTTGGGGTTGACGCCCGCCTCCACCGCAAGCTCTCGCACGGAGGGGAGCTTTTCTCCCGGCGCGTAGATGCCGGAGACGATGGCCTCCGTCAACCGCTGTGTCAGCTGGGAGTAGATCGGCTGGTCATTGCGGAAGTTCCAGTCCATAGTGATCCTCCTTGTGTATCACTGTATTAAGTGATTAGTACAATAATACATCAAGCGGCATTTGTCAATAGCCGGACGCAAAAAAGATCAAAAAAATTTCGCGGCAGAAAAAAACCGCGAAATTGACATAAAATCCTAAAACAGATGTTGCATTTCGGGGAAAATGTGGTATCATAAATTCGAACAAATGTTGGAAGGGGCGCACAAGATGGAAAAACTGTCCAGAATGCAGCAGCGCGTATACGATTATATAGCAGAGAGCATCGCCGAACACGGCTATGCCCCCTCTGTGCGCGAAGTCGGTGAGGCGCTGGGACTCAAGTCACCCTCCACGGTCCACTTCCATATCAAGCACCTGCAGGAGATGGGGCTCATTGAGAAGAGCGCGGGCAAGGGCCGTGCCATCACGCTCAAAAAGCAGCTGCAGGCCGTTCCCGTTGCGCCGCAGCCCGTCGAGATCGACGAGCTTGCTCCGCGCCGCCGTCAGGTGCCGATCCTCGGCAATGTTGCCGCCGGTAACCCGATTTTGGCGCAGGAGTGCATCGAGGACTACCTGACGTTCGACACCGGCGGGCACGATGACGAGTATTTCGCCCTGCGTGTGCGCGGCGAGTCGATGCTCGGCGTCGGCATCCTGCCGGACGACCTTGTCGTCGTCCACCGCCAGAACCTCGCGCAGAACGGGCAGATCGTGGTCGCGCTGCTTGGTGACGAGGCGACGGTCAAAACGCTCAAGCGCAAGGGCAGCGAGGTCTGGCTCATGCCCGCGAACCCCGACTACCAGCCCATCGACGGCCGCGAGTGCACGATCTTGGGCCGCGTCGTTGCCGTGGTGCGGCAGTATTAAGCGAGAAAAGCAAACGCTCCTCCGCGAATGCGGAGGAGCGTTTTTTTGTTGTTACTAGGGAAAATGTGCTGTTGAGGGAAAGTGTTGAGATAAACTGAGATTTTAGATGAGTAATGCTGTACCACCAAAATTATTTGATAAGCCACCGTTCACGGTTTGGCATGATGCGAATATCACCGGAAAAACGCTCCAGAATCGTACCGTCTTGCGCCGAGCGGACTAATGTTTCTTCCCGATAGTCAGGATCCTCATACCAAATACTGAAGTAGAGCTTGTCTCCGTCGCGGAAATTAAGTGTTTCTCTACTACTGATTGCGAAACGTATCTGCTCAGGCCAGATGATCTCAAATGTACCATCATTTGGCTGCCGGGTCAGCGATAGCGGTGAGGGGTGAAGAATCAGATTGTAGCAGTCTTTCACCGCAGACAAAGGCAGCCGTACGACTTCCTGCGTTTTCTCTTGCTGATGTAAGAACCTCAGAATGTGTATCGCACTTTCTGTAAAGTTTACTACCAACAGTACGACAGACTCACCATCGAACACAGGATAGCCGAGATATTGCCCGTCCACAGGCAGCACAGGCTCATAGACCATACCATCTGGATAGTGGATAAGATATAGCCTATTGCTTTGCACAGAGTTTTTCTGCCGGAATAGTTCTTCAGCCTCATAGAGATCGCCGTGAACATAATCTGTTGCCCAGTACCATTCACTGGTTCCTCCCCGTACAAGTTCCATGTTAGTTATGCCACGTATGTCAATAGTCCGCATTAACGTATCTCTCTTTCACACGTTCCGATTTGTTTACGCCCTCATCCCTTGTCAAAGTGCACCGTCCAGCCCTCGATCCCGTAGAACGGGGAGGAGACGGTGGGGTTCAGTCCGTCGATGAGGCCGCTCGGCGTCAGGACCGACGCGGTCTTGAATGCGATGGGCGCGATGGGCGCGCTCTGGGCAAGGTAGCGGTACAGCGCGCGGGCGGTCTGATCCGTCTCGTTGAGCGAGAACGCATCGAGCAGCGTGTTGCACTGCTCGTCCGCGTAGCGGCCGTAGTTCAGCGCGCCGCCGGTGCGCGCGAGGGACGAAATGTCCCAGTTCGCCGTCAGGCGCACCTCGCCGAGATACAGGTCAAAATTCCCGTTTTGCAGCGCGGTCAGATAGTCGCTCCACGGGAGTGAGCGCACGCTGACCGTCAGAACGTCGGTCGAGAGCGTGCGGCTCAGATAGTCGGCGATGGAGACCTTGAACGAGTCGCTCTCGCTGACCAGGATCGTCACCGTGCGGGGGCGGCTTTCCGTCACGCCCGCGCTTTCGAGCGCAGCGGCGAGGTCAGGCGAAGCGAGCGTCGACGCCATCTCCGTCGGATAGAGGCTGGAGTGCGGCGAGAGCGGGAAGCGCGCCGCCTCGGCGTGACCAGCGAGGTAGCCCGTCGTGATGGTCGCGCGGTCGATCGCACCCGCGAGGGCGCTGCGAAGCGATGCATCGGAGAGCGGCGCGCGCTGTGTGTTGAAGCCAAGGTAGATCATGTTCGCCGTCGCGTAGTCGGTGAGCGCCGTGTCCGCGCTGCGCAGATCGCCCGTGCTGCTCGTCAGGTCAGCCGAGAGCAGATGCACCTCGCGCGAGGAGAAAAGGTACGACGCCGTGTCCGCGTCCTTGACGGCGCGCAGCTCGATACGCTCGAACGGCAGCGTGCCGTCGCTGCGCCAGTCGGGGTTCTGCTTGAGGCATGCGCCGTCGCTGTCCGTGACGAAGAGATACGGCCCCGTGCCGAGCGGCACGGTGTTCTTCTCCGAACCGGATTTGACGATGGGGATGTCAAGCAGCGCGGGGAACGTGCTGTCCGCGCGCGTGAGATTGACAATGAGCGCGCCGTTGCTTGCGCGCATCGAGGCGACGTTGGCAAAGCGCGCGCTGTAGCGCTCGCTCTCCTGCGCGCGGCGAAGCGTCGCGAGCACATCGCTTGCCGTCAGGATGCTGCCGTCGGAAAAGCTGACGCCGTCGCGGAGGTAAAAGGTGTAGCTCGTGCAGTCGTCGTTGTGCTCATAGCGGCTGCACAGCACATTTTGCGGCGCAAACGACTCGTCCAGCACGAGAAGCCCCTCGTAGAGCAGCGCGCCAAGCGTCTGCTGCATGCCGTCGGGGCAGGTGATGGGGTCGAGCGTCACGCCCTGCAAATACGGCAGTGCGAACGACGTGATCGGCGTCAGGGTGGAGGAGGTGTCCGCTTCCACCGGCGGCGTTTCCTCCCAGAAGTCGCCGCTGCTGTCGTCGCTCACATCGCCGCTCCAGCAGCCCGAAAGCGAAAGCGCGAGCGTCAGCGCGCACAAAAGCGCAGAGAGGCGGCGCTTCACAGCGCATCCTCCGTAAGGCAGATCATCGCCGCCATGCCGCCGCGCCGGTCGCCCATCGCGCGGTGCGACCAGTAGCGCTCGGGGTGGCACTTCGTGCAGTCGGGGTGTACGTCGATGCGCGAGGGGTCGATGCCCGCGCGCAGCAGCCACAGGCGGTTGATCGCCTTCAGGTCGATGTGGTATTTGTCGCCGCGCTTTTCGATGCGCTCGTCCATCGCGGGGTCGAGCAGGGCGAAAAAGGCGTCGGCCACGTCGCTGTCGGTCTCAAAGCAGCACTTGCCGATGCTCGGGCTGATGGCGGCGCGCAGTGTGTAGGGATCGGCGCCGTAGCAGCTCATCATCGACACGGCGGCCTTGAGCGCGATGCCGCTCGCCGTACCGCGCCAGCCGGCGTGCACCGCACCGATCGAACGCGAAGTCGGGTCGTAGAGCGTGATGACGCAGCAGTCCGTCCCGTAGGCGAACAGCGGCAGGTTCGGCACGTTCGTGATGAGCCCGTCGGCGTCGTAGGGACGGTCATCCCAGAGAATTTTGCCCGCGTCCTCTTCCGATGCAATGCGGACAAGGTCAGAGTGGATCTGGCGGCAGCCGACGGCGCGGCTCGCGTCAAAGCCTACGGCCTCGCCGAGACGGCGGTAGTTTTCGAGTAAGTTTTCGCTCGTGTCGCCCTTGTTGTCGGCAAAGTTGAGTGAATCGTAG
>OHKK01000252.1_pt1 | contig 34855 bp, 26 predicted proteins | sample 1568811 | NCBI WGS metagenome assembly OHKK01 (sample SAMEA3879568, study PRJEB24766) | human gut metagenome | biome: human-associated habitat; feature: feces | place: USA | collected 1985/1987
CAGTTGGTAGAGCAGAGGACTGAAAATCCTCGTGTCTCTGGTTCGATTCCGGAACCAGGCATTTTGTCTGAAAAAGACAAAATGGGGTATTAGCTCAGTCGGTAGAGCACTTGACTTTTAATCAAGTTGTCCGGGGTTCGAATCCCCGATGCCTCATGATTCGAGAAAAGCATTACTCATATCGAGTAGTGCTTTTTTTGTTGTCTGAAACTGTCAGAATGATGTAAAATAAAAAACAGGAATTTTATAATAGAAGGAGGGACAGAAAATTTGAAGAAAAATGATTTATATATGATTTCCGGAATGGAATATAAGGAAATGACAAAGGAAATCCTTGCGCAGTCTGACCTGTGGGGAGAGATTGAAAAAAAGGCAAACGAAAAGCAAAAAGATGCAGATCAGATGCTGGTCGGCATCAAGCCAAACCTGGTATCTCCGACAGAGGCTTCTTATGGTGCTACGACGCATCCGGAGATTGCCTCGGGGATTATTGAGTATTTACAGGAGCGAGGCTGTCAACAGATTGTTATGCTGGAGAGCTCCTGGGTTGGGGATAAAACTTCAGAATCTATAGAAGTGTGTGGATATGACAGGCTGGTTGAAAAATATCATGTACCATTCTGGGATATGCAGGTGGATGAAAGTTACGAAGCGGATTGTGGCGGGATGAAACTTCAAATTTGCAGCAGTGTGAAAAAATTGGATTTTCTGATCAATGTTCCGGTTCTGAAAGGGCATTGCCAGACGAAGATCACCTGTGCGTTAAAGAATATGAAAGGTCTGATTCCAAATAAAGAGAAGAGACATTTTCATAAGCTGGGTCTGCATAAGCCGATCGCACATCTCAATATGGGGATTCATCAGGATTTTATCGTAGTAGATAATATTTGTGGGGATCTGGATTTTGAAGATGGAGGAAATCCGGTTGTCATGAATCGTATCCTGACGGCGTTAGATCCGGTTTTGTGTGATGCATTTGTATGTCAGATACTCTATTATAAGAAAGAAGACGTTCCGTATCTTGTTATGGCGGAAGAACTTGGTGTAGGTTCTGCCGACCTGGAACATGCCAATCTGATACAGTTCAGATATGAAAAAGGAACAAAAGAAGAAAAAATAAAAGAACAGGGAACAAAAAAAGCAATAAACGGAAAAGATATCAACAGGAAAGTAAAAAGAGGGGGAAATATCCACAAAACAGCATGCAAAGGATGGAAAGATGTGGACATTCCAAGAAAACGAAAGGTTGTTGAACTGCAGGATGCTGTCGAGGAAGTGGAGTCCTGCAGTGCATGTTATGGTTATCTGATCCCGGCACTTGATATGCTGAAACAGGAAGGTTTGCTTGAAAAGCTGGACTGCAAAATTGCCGTTGGGCAGGGATACCGCGGTAAAAGCGGAAAACTGGGGGTTGGAAACTGTACTTGCAGGTTTGAGCATTTTGTAAAAGGATGTCCGCCGACGGAGATGGAAATCTACGAACATTTGAAGAAATATCTGATGCAATATTAGAAATCAGAAAAATTATTTTCAAATATATACAGTTTGCTCATGAAAGCCAAATATGGCTGGAATGAAGTCTTTTGGATCTGGCTTATGTTAGAGTGCCATATATCAAATTTTGAGAAAAACTTTTCATTTTCTACTTGTGAAAGTGCGCCTGACATGGTATGATATTATAAGACGTTGCATGGAAGAAGCTTTGATTTAAGCGGATAAAGGTCATGGCTTCAGACCTGTATTTGCAGACAGCGTCCATGTGATGTGCGTGAAAGTATATTGTCGAATTTTGGAGCTCAATGGGAGGTATACAACTTAATTTGCTAATTTAAGTTTGCGGCCTCCCTGTTTTATAAAAGAGTTTGTTAAAAAATAGACAATATCAAAAACTTATTCAGGAAAGGAGTAATTTATGAGCAGCAAAATTACTATTATTGGAGCAGGAAGTGTTGGTTCTACGATCGCTTATACGTTATCCAATCAGGATATCGCATCTGAGATTGTCCTTATTGATATCAATAAAGAAAAAGTAGCAGGAGAGGTTATGGATATTATTCAGGGAACCTGCTTCCGCGACCCGATCAATATCAAAGCAGGTGAGTACGAGGATGCAAAAGACTCCAATATCGTTATCATCACCTCTGGTATTGCAAGAAAACCAGGTCAGACACGTATCGAATTGGCACAGACAAATGTAAATATTCTGAAGGACATTACACCGAAAATTGTAAAAGAGGCACCAAATGCACTCTATGTAATCGTAAGCAATCCGGTTGATATCATGACTTATGTATTCACAAAGATTTCCGGACTGCCGGAGAATCAGGTTGTTGGTTCCGGTACAATCCTGGATACAGCAAGACTTCGCTGCGGACTGGCAGAGCATTTTGATATTGCCCAGAAGAACATCCACGCTTATGTATTCGGTGAGCATGGTGATACTTCTTTCATTCCGTGGTCACGTGCACATATTTCCTGTGCAAACATTGATGAGTACACTACACTGATGAATAATATCGGCAAAGAAATCCCGACTCTGGATAAAGATGCAATGCTTGAATATGTACAGAAATCCGGTGGAAAGATCATTGCAAACAAAGGAGCTACATTCTATGCAGTATCTGCTTCTGTATGCCGTCTGTGCGGACTTCTGCTGTCTGCTTATGATTCTACCGCAACGGTATCTTCTATGATGCACGGTGAATATGGCATTGATGATGTATGCTTAAGTACACTGAGCATGATCGGTCCGAACGGTCTGAAAGGCAAAGTTCCGGTACCTCTGACAGAAGAAGAAGTTGAAAAGCTTCAGAAGAGTGCAGATGCACTGAAAGCTGTTATTGCACAGATTGAACTGTAAGGTTACGTAAAGTTAATAAAAAATAAAATATCGCAAATATGCGGCATCAGGAGGTAAAAATGGTTTACAGTTATTTTCCTGGATGTACTCTGAAGACAAAAGCGAAAGATCTGGATCGTTATGGCAGAGAATCTGCAAAAGTACTTGGATTTGAGCTGGAGGAGATTGAAAACTGGCAGTGCTGCGGCGGTGTATATCCGCTGGGAACAGACGAGATTGCCAGCAAGCTCTCATCTGTTCGTGCATTAAACGATGCAAAAGAAAAAGGTCAGGATCTTGTTACGCTTTGTTCAGCATGTCATCACGTAATCAAACGTGTCAACGATGATATGAAAAATGTGGAGGACATCCGCACAAGAGCAAATAATTATATGCAGCTTGAGCAGCCTTATGAAGGTGAGACAACAGTGCTTCATTATCTGGAAGTACTGCGCGACAGAGTTGGATTTGATGAATTAAAGAAAAAAGTAGTAAAACCGCTGACAGGAAGAAAAATCGGTGCGTACTATGGCTGTCTGCTTCTGCGTCCCAGCTCAGTACTGGCATTTGATGATCCGGAAAATCCAACCATTATTGAAGACTTTATTCGTGCAATTGGAGCAGAACCTGTTATTTATGGTTACCGCAACGAGTGCTGCGGAGGATATATTTCCCTGAAAGAAAAAGAAATGAGCGGAAAAATGGTTGACCGCATCATGGATTCTGCAGCCGGAATGGGAGCAGAAGAACTGATCACAGCCTGTCCGCTGTGCCTGTATAATCTGAACACCAGCACAAGTGCAAACAAGCTTCCGGTTCATTACTTTACAGAACTGCTTGCAGAGGCACTGGGTCTGAAAGAGGAGGTGCAGGAATAATGAAAACAGCAAGAGATAATGCGGAAAAGATCAAAGAGATCAGCGGTGCAAATCCTCGCAAATGTATGAAATGCGGCAAATGTTCCGCAACCTGCCCTGCTTTTAATGAAATGGATATCAAGCCACATCAGTTTGTATCCTATGTAGAAGAAGAGAATATCGATGCATTGATGCAGTCCGAAACTCTGTGGAAATGTCTTTCCTGCTTTGCATGTGTAGAAAGATGCCCAAGAGATGTAAAACCGGGAAAACTAATCGATGCAGCAAGACAGATGGTTGTGCGTCAGAGAGGTGCAGATTATCTGAAATCAGAAGAAATACCAGAACTTCTGGATCCGGAACTGCCACAGCAGCTTCTGGTTAGTGCATTCAGAAGATATAAGAGATAAATGAGAGAAAGTTGGAGGTGAACTCATTGCAGAGAATAGGAGTATTTGTCTGTCATTGCGGAAGTAACATTGCAGCTACTGTAGATGTGAAAAAAGTAGTGGAAATGGCAAAACTGGAGCCTGGAGTTGTCCATGCAGAAGATTATCAGTATATGTGTTCTGAAGCAGGACAGGCAAAAATAGATGCTGCAATTAAAGAAAAAGGTCTGACAGGAATGGTAGTATGTTCCTGTTCGCCACGTATGCACGAAACAACATTCAGAAAGGCTGCTGAAAGAGCCGGACTGAACCCATACATGGTAGAAATTGCAAACATCCGTGAGCATTGTTCCTGGATCCATAAGGATATGGAAGAAGCTACAAAAAAAGCGGTTATCCTTATGAGGGCAGCCGTTGCAAAAGTAAACTTAAACGCACCACTTCAGCCGGGTGAGAGCCGTGTAACAAAACGTGCACTGGTTATCGGCGGCGGTATCGCAGGTATCCAGACAGCAATTGATATCGCAGATGCCGGATATGAAGTAGATATCGTGGAGAAAGAGCCGAGTATCGGAGGAAGAATGTCCCAGATCGATAAGACATTCCCGACCCTGGACTGTTCTGCATGTATCCTGACACCGAAAATGGTGGAAGCTTCCGCACACGAAAAGATTACGCTGTATACATATAGTGAAGTAGAAAAAGTAAGCGGATTCGTAGGTGATTTTACGGTTGATATCCGTAAAAAAGCAAGAAGCGTAGACATGGATAAATGTACAGGCTGTGGTGTTTGCCAGGAAAAATGTCCTTCCAAAAAGACACCGAGTGAATTTAACCGCGGACTGAGCAACAGAAGTGCAATCTATACACCGTTTGCACAGGCAATCCCGAATGTACCGGTTATCGACAGAGAACATTGTATCAAATTCAAGACCGGAAAATGTGGTGTCTGCTCAAAGGTATGTCAGGCAGGTGCGATTGATTACGATCAGAAAGACGAGCTCATCACACAGAAATATGGTGCAATTGTTGTAGCAACCGGTTTTGATATGATCAAACTGGATAAATATGATGAATATGCATACAATCAGAGCCCGGATGTTATTACATCTCTGGAACTGGAGCGTATCATGAATGCAGCAGGTCCGACAAAGGGACATCTGGAGCGTAAGTCAGACCATAAAGCACCAAAGAAAATGGTATTTGTACAGTGTGTCGGATCAAGATGCTCTGATGAAAGAGGAAAGAGCTACTGCTCCAAGATCTGCTGTATGTACACAGCAAAACATGCAATGCTGATCCGTGATAAATATCCGGATGTAGATGTTACCGTATTCTATATTGATGTTCGTACACCAGGTAAGAACTTTGACGAGTTCTATCGCCGTGCCGTAGAAGAATATGGTGTTCACTACATCAAAGGCCAGGTAGGAAAGGTTGTTCCGCAGGAAAACGGACAGCTGCTTGTACAGGCTTCTGACCTTCTGGACAACAAACAGATTCTGATGGAAGCTGACATGGTTGTTCTGGCAGCAGCAATCGAGCCGAACCCGGATGTAAGAAAGATCGCTACCATGCTGACAGCAAGTATCGATACAAACAACTTCCTGACAGAAGCACACGCAAAACTGCGTCCGGTAGAATCTCCGACAGCAGGTATCTTCCTGTCCGGTGTATGTCAGGGACCAAAAGATATTCCGGAGACAGTATCTCAGGCAGGTGCAGCCGCAGTAAAAGCTATCGGTCTGCTTGCAAAAGACAAACTGATGACCAACCCATGTACTGCAAAACCTGATGAACTGCTGTGTAATGGATGTTCTACATGTGCAAATGTTTGCCCTTACGGTGCAATCAGCTATATTGACAAAGAAGTAAACGACCACGGTATCCGTGAAGTACGCCGTATTGCCCAGGTAAACAGTGCTCTGTGTCAGGGCTGTGGTGCTTGTACCGTTGCCTGCCCATCCGGTTCTATGGATCTGCAGGGCTTCTCTAACAGACAGATCTTAGCGGAGGTAGATGCAATATGTCGATAGAAAATACTGAATTCAGACCGAAAATTGTAGCATTCTGCTGTAACTGGTGCAGTTATGCAGGTGCCGACCTTGCCGGCAGCAGCCGTCTGGTTTATCCGGCCGATGTAAAGATCATCCGCGTACCTTGCTCCTGCAGAGTAAACCCGATGTTTATCTTAAGAGCATTTGAAAAAGGTGCGGACGGCGTTATCATGTGTGGATGCCATCCGGGAGACTGCCATTACAGTACAGGTAATTATTATGCAAGAAGACGTATGACACTGCTGTTCTCTATGCTGGACTTTATCGGTGTGGAAAACGGACGTACACGAGTAGAGTGGGTGTCTGCGGCTGAAGGTGTGAAATTCTCTCAGACTATGAACGAGTTTGCAGAGAAGATTCATTCTCTTGGTAAAAACGTAAGATTGGAGGATTTGAGATGCAGGAAGAATTGATCAAACGTGCGAAAGAACTGTTAGCAGACGGTACCGTGGCACGCGTGCTTGGCTGGAAAGCCGGCGATCTGCCTTACAATCCGGAACCATCTTATTTTGAAAACGAAGACCAGCTGAAGAATTTTGTATACAATGGATTTTGCGGTGCAAACCTGAGCAAATACATGATCGAAGCTTCCAAGCTGGAAGGAAAAACACTGGTATTCTTAAAACCATGTGATACATACAGCTTTAATCAACTGATCAAAGAACATCGTGTAGACAGAGAAAAAGCTTTTATCATCGGTGTTGGATGTAAAGGTAAACTGTCCATCGAAAAGATCAGAGAACAGGGCATCAAAGGTATCGAAAGCATCACAGGTGCCGAGATGACAGATGATGCAGAAACTCTGACGATCCAGACAATTTATGGCGAGAAGACCTGCACTTATGCATCTGCAATGCTGGGACGCTGCCATGTCTGCAAAGGAAAAGAGCATCAGGTATACGATGAGCTGATCGGCGAATCCAAAGATACCAAAGATGCAGACCGTTTTGCAGAAGTAGAGAAGATTGAAGCAATGTCTCCGGAAGAGAGATTTGCATTCTTCCAGAACGAATTATCAAAGTGTATCCGTTGTAATGCCTGCCGTAACGTATGTCCGGCATGCAGCTGCCGTAAATGTGTGTTTGACAGCACAAAATTCGACAGTGCACAGAAGGCAAATGTGGATGATTTCGAAGAAAAGATGTTCCACATTATCCGTGCATTCCATGTAGCAGGACGCTGTACCGACTGTGGCGAATGCAGCCGCGTATGTCCGCAGGGTATTCCACTGCATCTGTTCAACCGTAAATTTATCAAAGATATTGATACGTTCTACGGAGAATATCAGGCAGGAGAGGATACGGATTCGAAAGCACCACTGACAAACTTTACATTTGACGATGTAGAGCCAGGCATTGTTGGAGAAAGGGGATAATGTATGTACAAGATAGCGAAAAGTAATTTGCCGGCATTATTCCGTGCAATCGCAGAAACAAAAGAACTGTATCTGCCAATCAGAAGAGCAGGACAGGTAAATTTCGGACCTTGGAGTGAAGACGCAGAAGTTGACGTTGAAACTTTAAAGACCGTAAAATCTCCAAAAGATGTATTCTTCCCACAGAGTGAAAACCTTTACACCTGTGAAAGAGACGGCAAAGACATCAAAATCGAGCCTCAGGCATTACAGGATCAGGAATTTGTTGTATTTGGCATGAAAGCCTGCGACATCAAAGGTGTGGAAGTACTGGATAAGGTATTTTTAGCAGACCCGATCGATACTTTCTATGCTGCAAGAAGAGATCACGGAATCATCGTTGCCATGGCATGTCATGAACCGGAAGAAAGCTGTTTCTGTAAGGTATTTGGTGTAGACTGTGCAGATCCGGAAAAAGCAGCAGCAGACGTTGCAGTATGGATGCTTGGTGATGACCTGATCTGGAAAGCAATCACAGAAAAAGGTGAGGCACTGACAAAATCAGTGGAAAGCCTGCTGGAAAACGCAGATGCCGACAGCGACAAGCTGGAAGAAGAAAAGAACAACATCCGTGCGATCGTAGAAAAACTTCCGTATTCCAATCTTTCCCTGGAAGGATGGGGCGGAGACAAACTGGAGGAGAAATTCAATTCTCCGAAGTGGGAAGAGCTGTACAAACCATGTCTTGCATGTGGAACCTGTACTTTTGTATGCCCGACCTGCCAGTGCTACGACATCAAGGATTATAATACAGGACACGGTGTTCAGAGATACCGCTGCTGGGATTCCTGCATGTACTCTGATTTCACAATGATGGCTCACGGAAATAACCGTACAAGCCAGATGCAGCGTTTCCGTCAGAGATTCATGCACAAGCTGGTTTATTTCCCGGCAAACAACGATGGCATGTATTCCTGCGTTGGATGCGGACGCTGCGTAGAGAAATGCCCGTCCTCTTTAAATATCGTTAAAGTTATCAAAAGCATGGGAGGTGAACAGTAATGAGCGAATGTACCTGTCATAAAAATTATACACTGGATACACTGATCCCGAAGGTTGGTGTGATCACAAAGATCACGCAGGAAACACCGGATGTAAAAACATTCTGCGTAACTGCCCCGGGCGGCGGAAAACTGTTCGAACATATGCCTGGACAGTGTGCAATGGTATGTGTACCGGGTGTCGGAGAGGCAATGTTTTCCATTACTTCATCCCCTACAAATAAAGAATATCAGGAATTCAGTATTAAAAAATGTGGTGTACTGACAGACTGTCTGCATAGCCTGGAGGTTGGCGATGAGATTACTGTCCGTGGACCTTATGGAAATAATTTCCCGGTAGACACTGAGCTGAAAGGCAAAAATCTGCTGTTCATCGCCGGTGGTATCGGACTTGCACCACTGCGTTCCGTTATCAATTATGTACTGGATAATCGTGACGACTACGGAACTGTTGACATCCTGTACGGATCACGTTCCGCAGATGACCTTGTAAAACTGAAAGAAATCCAGGAAGTATGGGCAAAAACTCCGGGTGTCAATGTACATCTGACGATCGACCGTCCGCAGGAAGGCTGGGACGGCCACGTAGGATTTGTTCCAAGTTACCTGAAAGAAATCGGTTTTTCAACAGACAAGACCGCTTTGGTCTGCGGACCGCCAATCATGATCAAGTTTGTACTTGCAGGACTGGAAGAGCTGGGCTTCAACCGTTCTCAGTGCTATACAACACTGGAACTTCGTATGAAATGTGGTATCGGTAAATGCGGACGCTGCAACATCGGTTCCAAATATGTCTGCAAAGACGGTCCGGTATTCCGCTGCGATGAAGTAGACGAGTTGCCGAACGAGTACTAAGAAAAGGATCACTAGACAAAGTACAGAAAGGAATGGTACGACAAAATGCAGGAAATGGTAAATGTATATTTTTTCGGTAAAAAATACAGTGTTCCGGCAGATTTAACAATCATGACAGCTATGGAATATGCAGGCTACACCCTGAAAAGAGGATGTGGCTGCCGTCATGGATTCTGTGGAGCATGTGCAACTATTTATAGAATCAAAGGACAGAACGAACTGAAAACATGTCTTGCCTGTCAGACACAGGTTCAGGAAGGTATGTATGTAGCAAGCATTCCATTCTTCCCGACAGACAAGAGAACTTACGACATCGAAGAGATCAAACCGACTGAGCAGATCATGATGGAGCTGTACCCGGAAATCTACAGCTGTATCGGATGTAATGCATGTACAAAAGCATGTACACAGAATTTGAATGTTATGCAGTACATTGCATACGCTCAGAGAGGCGAATTTGAGAAATGTGCAGAAGAATCCTTCGACTGTGTAAGCTGTGGATGCTGTTCTGTAAGATGCCCGGCTGGTATTTCTCATCCGATGGTAGGTCTTCTGGCAAGACGTCTGACAGGAAAATATATTGCACCGGAAGCAAAACATCTTACCGAGAGAGTGGAAGAAATCCACAAAGGTGCTTATGATGAACTGATCGAGCAGATCATGCAGAAACCGATCACAGAGATGCAGGAACTTTATAACAACAGAGAAATTGAGAAATAGGAGGGCGTAAAATATGTATGCACCATATCCGGAAAATATGATGGAGTCTATCAAAAAGGTAGAGGCTACAAGAGCGGAGCGTATGGCTACAGAGCCGAGACGTCTGACAGCAGACGAAAAAGACGCTCTTTTGAAAAAATTCCATCCAGATTATAACCCAGATGCGTTTGCTGAAATCAAGGTAGGAGCAAACAAAGGCCAGAAAGCTCCTCTGCAGCTGGCAGAAATGATTCATTCTACAAGCCGTCTGATAAAAGATAAAGTAGATATCACAAAAGTAGATTATGACGTAGATGTACTGGTTATCGGCGGAGGCGGTGCAGGTTCTTCCTGTGCCATCGAAGCAAATAAAGCAGGTGCCAACGTAATGATCGTTACCAAACTGCGCATCGGTGATGCAAACACCATGATGGCTGAGGGTGGTATCCAGGCAGCAGATAAAGAAAATGATTCACCGGTACAGCATTATCTGGACTGCTTTGGCGGCGGACATTTTGCTGCAAAACCAGAACTTGTAAAGAGACTGGTAATGGAAGCTCCGGATGCAATTAAATGGCTGAACGAGCTTGGTGTTGAATTCGATAAAGATGCAGACGGAAGAATGGTAACTACACACGGCGGCGGAACTTCCAGAAAGAGAATGCATGCTGCAAAGGACTATTCCGGAGCAGAGATCATGCGTACGCTGCGTGACGAAGTGATCAACCGCGGAATTCCGGTTGTAGAATTTACTTCTGCTGTGGAACTGATCAAAGATGACAAAGGACAGGTAGCAGGTGCTGTTCTTCTGAACATGGAGACAGGAGATTACTCTGTTGCAAGAGCAAAAACAGTTGTTATCGCAACAGGTGGTGCAGGAAGAATGCATTATCAGGGATTCCCGACATCCAACCATTACGGTGCAACAGCCGATGGTCTGATCCTGGGATACCGTGCAGGTGCTTCCCTGTTATATCAGGATTCTATCCAGTATCATCCGACAGGTGCTATTTATCCTTCACAGATCCTGGGTGCTCTGGTAACAGAAAAAGTTCGTTCCGTAGGTGCACAGTTGGTTAATGCAAACGGAGAAGCTTACATCCATCCGCTGGAAACTCGTGATGTCAACGCTTCCGGTGTTATCCGTGAGTGCAGCGAAGGACGTGGCGTAGAAGTTCCGGGCGGAGCAAAAGGTGTATGGCTGGATACTCCGATGATCGAGATCCTCGGCGGTGAGGGAACCATCGAAAAGAGAATCCCGGCTATGTTCCGTATGTACATGAACTATGGCATTGATATGAGAAAAGTACCGATCGTGATCTACCCGACGCTTCATTATCAGAACGGTGGACTGGAGATCACAGGAGACGGATTTACAAAAGAAATCCCGAACCTTCTGGTTGCAGGAGAGGCAGCAGGCGGAATCCACGGAAGAAACCGACTGATGGGTAACTCTCTGCTCGATGTCATCGTATTCGGCAGAAATGCAGGTAAAAAAGCAGCTGCAAAATACAAAGACGTAGAACTTGGTGAGATGAACCTGGATCATGTAAAAGCATACGATGAAGAACTGAAAGAAGCAGGAGTAGAAACAAACGAAGTATCTCCGATGCTGCTTCCTCATTATGCAAGACATGAAAGAAAAATCACAGGTGAAGTGGTAAGTGCATAATTAAGTAAAAAGATGCTATAAAACCACTCTTGTGCAAGCACATCGTGGTTTCAGGCTTTTGACCCTGGCATCATTATATTTTCATTTACGGGAGCTGTCATGAGCAGCTCCTGTAGATAATGAGAGGAGAAATAACATGCGTGAAATTCAGGCAAGCCAGATTACAGATGTAGTCGAAAAGCTCTGTATCGAAGCAAATGAGCATCTTCCGGAAGATGTGAAATGTGCGATCAAAAACTGCAGAGCGTGCGAAGACTGGGAAATTGCCCAGGGAGTACTGGACAAGATCATTGAGAATTATGAAATCGCTGATACACAGTGCGTACCGATCTGTCAGGATACCGGTATGGCATGTGTATTCCTGGAGATTGGTCAGGATGTACATATCACAGGCGGAGATCTTGCAGATGCGATCAACGAAGGCGTACGTCGCGGATACGATAAAGGTTATCTGAGAAAATCTGTTGTAAAAGATCCTGTCCGCAGAGGAAATACAGGTGATAATACACCGGCTATGATCTACACAGAAATCGTTCCGGGCGAGCAGATCAAGATCACAGTAGGACCAAAAGGTTTCGGAAGTGAAAACATGAGTGCGATCCGCATGTTCAAACCATCTGCCGGACTTCAGGGAATCAAAGATTTTATCCTTGAGACTGTAGAAACAGCAGGTCCGAATCCATGTCCTCCTATGGTTGTAGGTGTTGGTATCGGAGGAACTTTTGATAAAGCAGCACTGCTGGCTAAAAAAGCACTGATGCGTCCGATCGATTCTGAAAATCCAGATCCGTTCTATGCAGACCTTGAAAAAGAGATGCTGGAAAAAGTAAACAAACTGGGTATTGGACCGCAGGGATTTGGCGGAAAGACAACAGCAATTGGTCTGAACATCGAAACCATGGCTACACATATCGCAGGTATGCCATGTGCGATCAATATCAACTGTCATGTAACACGCCATAAAACGGAGGTGATTTAAATGGAAAAACATATTACACTGCCTCTTACAGAAGAACTGGCAAAAACACTCCATGCAGGTGACACAGTTTACCTGACAGGAACCATTTATACATCACGAGATGCAGGACATAAACGTATGTGTGAAGCACTGGCAAGAGGAGAAAAGATTCCATTTGATCCGACAGATGCTACGATCTACTATGTAGGTCCTACACCGGCAAAACCAGGTCAGGTTATCGGCTCTGCAGGTCCGACAACCAGCGGACGTATGGATGCTTATGCTCCGACTATGATGTCTGTTGGAGCAAGAGGTATGATCGGTAAAGGTGCAAGGCTTCCGGAAGTTGTAGAAGCTATGAAGAAATACCACGGTGTTTACTTTGGTGCAATCGGAGGAGCAGGTGCACTTCTGGCAAAATGTATCAAGAAAGCAGAACTGATCGCATATGAAGATCTGGGTGCAGAAGCACTGAGAAAACTGTATGTAGAAGATATGCCTTTATTTGTTATCATCGACAGCGAAGGAAATAACCTGTACGATGAAGGACGTAAAGCTTATCTGGATACACAGGATAAATAAGAATTCCTGGACTGCCGGGGGTCGCTGAAGCGTAAGGCTTTTTCAGAAATGTAAGATGATGTGGATTTAGACCTTTAGACCCTGGCACAATAAGATACAAGATATAAAAACCAGAGGTACTATGACGGAAACTTGTTGCTGTCATTGTGCTTCTGGCTTTTTTGTGCTTGATTTTGTGGGAAAATGTATTAAGATAGAGATACGATGAAAACAAAAGAAAAGGAGGGCAGACGAGATGGGAGATTTATTTGATAAACTGGCAAATTACAGCAATTCCGGCATCTATCCGTTTCATATGCCGGGACATAAAAGACAGAAAACGGCTGATTTTAATCCATACAAAATCGACATTACAGAAATAGAGGGATTTGATAATCTGCACCATGCTGAAGGCATTCTTTTAGAGGCACAGAAAAAGGCAGAGAAACTTTATGGTTCAGAAGAATCCCACTTTCTGATCAACGGAAGCACGGCGGGCATTTTAAGTGCCATTTCTGCATGTGCCAAAAAGACCATTCTGATAGCACGTAACTGCCATAAAGCGGTTTACCATGCGGCACTGATCCGAAATCTGGATGTATATTATGTTTATCCGGAAATCCAGGAAGAGTATATGTTAAATGGCGGCATCAATCCGTTAGATGTGGAACATTCTCTTGAGGAGCATCCGGAAATTGAGGCGGTCGTGATCACTTCCCCAACTTACGATGGCATTGTTTCGGATGTGAAGAAAATCGCAGAGATTGCACATGCACACGGTAAGCCGTTGATCGTAGATGAAGCTCATGGAGCACATTTTGGATTTTCCAAATATTTCCCGGAAAATTCCGTGCATCTTGGGGCAGATATTGTAATTCACAGTCTCCATAAAACACTGCCTTCTTATACACAGACAGCACTGATTCATATCAACGGAAAGCTCGTTGACCGTCAGAAAGTCCGGATGTTTCTGCAGATGTACCAGACCAGCAGCCCGTCTTATATTCTGATGGCGGGAATAGATGAATGTATTCGCTATGTGGATGAGCAGGGTTCCCATGCTTTTGATAAATTTGCGGAAAGGCTGGATCGCATTTACCGCAGAGCAAGAGAATTTCGTTCCATTCATCTGGTGGATGAGAGCATTGTCGGAAAAAACAGTATTTATGGTTTCGACCGTTCAAAACTGATTTTTTCTGTGAAAAAATGTGGAATCGCCGGAAATGAACTCCAGAAAATGCTGCTTCGCACTTACAATATCGAAATGGAGATGGCAGCAGGTAATTATGCACTGGCACTTACCTCACTGTGTGACACGGATCAGGGATTCCACAGGCTGTTTTATGCCGTTAAGGGTATTGATGAACAGATCAGCCGTTTTCAGACTACAGAAAGCAAAAAAGAAGGTAACTGGATTGAAGATGGAGTTACAAGAAATACTATCATTTGCACGATGAATAAAGTATTTGAATCCCAGAAAGAAAGCGTGGCTTTGCAGGAAAGTGAGGGACGTGTTTCGGGAGAGTTTCTGTATCTGTATCCACCTGGAATCCCGATGATCGTGCCGGGGGAGAAGATCGATGGCACACTTCTGAAAAAACTGGAAAGGTATAAAAAGAAAGGCTTCCAGTTCCAGGGGTTGAAAGATTATGGAGGAGAGAAGATCGAAGTGGTGAAGTAAATAAAAATTTACGGAGGTTTTAGAATGTGCAAATGAACGAATTCCCCGAAGGCACGCTCTCGCTACCTCACATTGGCAGCGGTACGTAAGCGACCAGAATACGGTCGCTAAGTACCGGCCATGTTCGAGTACCTTCTGCGGGAATTGTTCATTTTGCACATTGCCAAAAGCTCCTCTCTTGCCAGAGGTCTCTGAAGCGGATAGGTATTTCTTGCCAAAGTATAAAAGACACAAATTCCTTTATATTGTCTCAATGCGGAAGATTTTGATTCTTAAGACTTCCTGCGTACATTGGCGGGGCGGAAGGCTGTTTCCTGCCAGCGTGTATGTATTATATAGAAAAGCCTGAGAACGCTTTTACGATGCTGGATGGCAAAAAACAGAAACACCGTGACCATCGCGAGGCTTCCGTAGCGAGATCTGTGCTAATTTCCGCCACCGAGCGATTGTCTGAGCCGCAAGGCGGCGAGTTTTCGCGAATGGCGGATAATCGATGCACGGATCGAGTAGGAAACGCAGTGGGTCACGGGTTCTGGCTTTTTGCAGACAGCATCCTGATAAAATGTTCAGTATTTCAACACCTTACACCTGCCAGGAAACCACCGTAAATTTTTATTTGGTAAAGGTGACGGTACAGTCTTCATATCCTTCTGCGGAAATCTCAATGGTATTTTCTCCATCTGCAACTGCATTTGTTCCAACATAAATCTGACCATCGTTTTTCAGCAGACAGTAGGTTGTCGTATCACCTACGCTGAAGGAAGAAGTTACCAGGCTATACTCTGTTCCGTTTACTTTTATGCCTGTGATCTGATTCTGCCATTGTTCGATTTCAGAACCATATCCAAAGGAAACGGTATAGTAATCTGAGAACATAGTTTTCTTGCAGGAAACCGCCTGTGGCGCTGTCAGTTTTTTGATCACATTTACAACCAGCGGCAGTGCCAGATCTTTATAGCCTTCTGCTTTGATCGTAAAGGTATTTTCGGCATTTTCATCAAATTCACCATCCACCTTCAGTTTCAGGACCTGGTTTCCATATCCGTCTGTTTCCCATTTGAACTGATTTTCTGACATACTAAACAAGCCTGCTTCTGTATAGTTTGTTCCATTTACTATAATAGCAGTTACTTTGTTTTTCCATCCGATGAAATCTGCCGGTGTTCCAAAGGACAGCAGATAAGTCTGTCCATCGGTATCTTTGCTGATCGCAAGATCCTTTGTCGGAACATCTTTTTCTTCACCCTGTACAGTGATCTCTGTCTTCAGATCTTCATAATATTCTGCTTCCAGAGTCAGGGTATATGCTTTGTTCTGGCCAAACAGGTTTCCGTTATCGTAAATGGTGATGGATTTCAGATCTTCTGCTGCTTCATAGTAATAGTCAGATCCTGCAACACCTTTTGCATAAATGTTTCTTCCATCTACTTTGACTGCATTTAAATTCTTCAGGAAATCGCCTTCGGAACCATTTACGGTCAGAATCACATTCTCGCCTCTGTTGTACTGTTCTTTGTCAGAAACAAGACTTAAATTTTCTTCCAGAACTTTCTTATACTCAACGGAAAGTGTATTGTTTTTGAATCCTTCTGCTTTGATTTCTACCGTGTTTGTTCCAAGTGTCAGGGCAGATGCTTTGATCACCAGTTTGCCGTCTTCTGTACTGTACTGATCTTTTGTCAGTTCTTTCCAGTTCTGGTTTACATAAATCCCGGTAATCTTCTCAAAGTATTCTGCTGCTCTTGCATCCTGGCTGATCAGCACAAGATCCTTACCCTCTGCAGCAAATTCTGCATCCGCATCCAATATCAGCACCGGTGCTTCTTTTCCTTTGTAAGTGCCATTGTACTGTGTTTCTCCAAACAGACCATCTTCCAGAACTACTTTGACTGCGTATGGGCGGTTTTCTGTGGTTACTGCATTTTCATCTGCAATATAATCTGCAAAGGAGAGATACTGTCCGTTTAATTTTGCTTCCTGAACGGCATCATAATAACTTGTGTAATCATAGAATACAACACCATCTTCACCGTAAATGGCATCACATGCTGTGATCTGATCATCCCAGCGCCCTGCAACTGCTTCTGCGGAAGCATTCTTCACACCAAGAGCAATCAGAATCTTTGCATTGGAAAGCAGATCCCCGGAAAATACCAGATTTGCCGGCATAACAGAGCTTCCGCTCTCACCTTCACTGCTGCTTCCTGTGTTTCCTGATGAAGTTGCTCTTGTCACAACGTCATAAGTCTTTGCCGTTTTTTCAGCTTTTGTTGCCTCACCTGCAACGGTGAACGATTTGCTCATGCTTTTAAAACCGTTTGCATAAACAGTCAGTGTATAGACGCCCGGCTGTTCGATATTGTTTCTTCCACTTTCTGCATTTACATCGTTATACAGCACAAATGTATCTCCGATCAGATACCAGTCTGTGATTTTTTCCAGTGTTTTCACTTCTCCTGAAGGAGTTTTCAGTGTCACCATCTCGATCGGAACAGTGATGCCGTATACCATGTTTTCTACCTGGAAATGAACATTCATTCCGGATCTGATCACACCTGTCTCAGAAATCTTCATGGATGGAGCCTGTGCATTTACCACATGAATGGATGCGATCAGCGTCTTGTTTCCATTGGAACGGATGCGTACTTTGTAGCGTCCGTTAGAATAGAAATTGCTCTGTCCCAGCGGAATGGTAATTCTTCCGACTACATTCCCGCCATGTTCGGTGGTATCTTTTGTATACGTGAGCTGATTGTTCAGCGTACTCATTCTCTCATCGCCTGACAGCAGTGCCAGTGCACCTTCGTCTGCGATCGCATCGAACCAGTCTTTTTCTGCCTGCGTTTTGTAATTAAACAGGATTTCTGCGCTTCCGCTCACACCATACAGGTTGTCCGCATCTTCGTCTTTGCTCAGTTCTGCATCCGGTGCATGATATTTCACATTTTCTTTTGCAGTTTCCTTCAGATCAAACGTTGTCTTTTTCGGAGTAACTCTTGCATTTCCTTCTTCATCGTAGTTGCCCAGATGATAATCCCAGGTCGGGATGGCTGCATGTGTCAGGAAATACATCGGTTTCTGTGATTTTACAACCGGTTTGCCCGGATTTTTATTGTCACTGAGCACAACATCCTGTGTTTTCTGGTCATCTTTTTTGGTAACAACCAGTTTTGCAGGATTTAAGCCTGTCAGCTCCCATTTCACGATGCTTCCGTCATCGGTAACTTTGGTCAAAGCCCTTGTGATATCCACACCATCTACCGCAACGCTGCAGTTTTCCACATCGTAACCTTCTTCAAAAGCTACCACCAGATACTGTGCGTATCCGAGATCAACAACTTTTGTCTGAGCCTCCTTTACCAGAACTGCTTTCGGCTCTTCCGGAACTTCTGTTGCCGGGGTCTCTGTTGCCGGGGTCTCCGTTATCTGAGTTTCCGATTTTGCAGGAGTAACCGTTGTTTCCGGTGTTTTTTGTCCTGCTGCTTCCGTTTCTTTTTTCGGCAGAACTACTGTAATCTTGCAGCGGTACTCCTTAGCACCAACCTTTGCGGTGATTACGGCTTTTCCTTTGCTTTTTGCCGTAACTTTTCCTTTTGCATTTACAGAAGCAACTTTCTTTTTTGAACTGCTCCATTTTACTTTTTTCTTTGTACCTTTTACTTTCAGTTTTAAAGTCCGCCCCTTCGTCAGGGTTTTCTTTTTGTAATTGAGTGCGGTTTTGGACGCTGCTGAAACGGTATGATACTTTGGTGTAACGTTAGCAAAGATTACAGCAAAACTCAGCAGGGTCAATACCAGCAATTTCTTTTTCCATTGCTTCATTTCTTTTTTCCTCCATATCTATCTTTTGTTAGTTTGCATAAACTTTTGTTTGTTCAAATTAACATACATTGCTGTTTTTCTCAAGAAAAAAATCACTTAACAAGAATTTTTCTCATTGACTTTTGATTTTATGGAGAATTCATTACATGATGTGGGTGTCAAAAGTCCCCAACTATGATGCCTATATTTTTCAAAAATACTGTCCTGCTTCCGCCTTATTGTTGGTATAGGCGATCGCATCGTCTCTTGTGATAAATCCCTGTCGCACAAGTCTTGACAGATCCATATTCAGCGTGTGCATATCGCTGCTGCTTCCGGTCTGCATCATTGCCGGAATCTGGTGCGTCTTTCCTTCGCGGATCAGGTTCAGGATGGCATCGGTGCCGACCAGCAGTTCGGTCGCTGCCACGCGTGCTGTTCCGCCGCCGCACGGGAGCAGACACTGACTGACAATTCCTTTTAAGCTGCCGGCAAGCTGGGCGCGCACCTGATTCTGACCTCCGGTCGGGCAGGCATCTACGATACGTTCTACCGTCTGTGCCGCTCCGGTGGTATGAAGTGTGGAAAGTACGAGATGTCCCGTCTCGGCTGCGAGCAGTGCAGTGGAAATTGTTTCGTAATCCCGCATCTCGCCTACCAGGATTACATCCGGATCTTCTCGCAGGGCACTGCGGATTGCAGATGCAAAATCTGCCACGTCTTCTCCGACTTCTCTTTGATGGATCAGGGACTGTCTACTCTCATATACGTACTCGATCGGATCTTCAATCGTGATAATATGGCGGTTAGTGTTTTGGTTCATATGTTCAAGCATAGCCGCCAGTGTGGTTGATTTTCCGCTTCCGGTTGGCCCGGTAACGAGGATCAGTCCTCTCCGCTCTTCTGCCATTTTATATAAAACAGTCGGCATATGCAGTTCTTCCAGTGTCGGGATTCTGGAATTTAACAGTCGGATCGTGGCTGCCATTCTTTTTTGCTGACGAAATACATTGACACGCTGGCAATATCCGTCGGATGTGCGGATCGCAAAGTCGGCATCGTTGCCCTGGGCGAAATGCTGTGCCTGTTTTTCCGTCATCATTGCTTTTAGCAGCTCTGCTGTTTCAGCCGCTTCCATCTGAGTTCCCGCCTGCACCAGCTTACCATGCACACGGTATCTGGTCGGCATCCCCTCTGAAATATGTATGTCCGATGCTCCCATTTTTCTCGCTTCACGGATGATCGCATCCATTTTCTGATTGCTGAATTCTGTCGCTGCCATATGTTATCCTTCCTTTCTATGCTCAAAATGCCAGGTGCAGCCTTTTGCCCCTGGCATTCTTTTATTCATAACTTATCTTCATCAGTTCTTCCGGTGTTGTCACACCTTGCTTTACAAGCATCAGCCCGCTCTCTTTCAGAGTCCGCATATGCTGATGTTCTCTCGCATAGGCAGTGATCGCTTCGACAGAATCATGGTTGACGATCATACGGCGTATTGTATTGTCCATCGCCAGGATTTCATGTACTGCAATTCTTCCTTTGTAACCAGTATTGCTGCAGTGTGAACATCCTATGCCTTTTCGCACCGTTTTCACATCCTCTCCGAGGAACAGCCTCTCCTGTTCGGTTGTCCCTACTTCTTTTGCACAGTTTGGACATACTTTACGCAGAAGACGCTGCGCCACCAGTCCGACCAGAGAGTTTGCCACCAGATAGGTCTCCACACCCATATCCTCCAGGCGGACAATACTGGATACGGCATCGTTTGTATGCAAAGTACTTAAAACCACATGTCCGGTGATCGCCGCACGGACAGAAGTTCCTGCTGTCTCTCCGTCTCGCGTCTCTCCTACCATGATCACATCCGGATCCTGCCGCATCAGTGCACGCAGACCCACATCAAAGTTCAGCCCTGCAACTGGATTTACCTGTGTCTGGTTGATACCCGGAAGATTTTTCTCCACCGGATCTTCAATCGTGGAAATATTGATATTTCGTCCGGTTAAATATTCCAGAATCATATATAAAGTGGTTGATTTTCCGCTTCCGGTCGGTCCTGTGATATAAATGATACCGTTTGGATAGTTCAGAAGTGGCGCAAACTGTTTGTAGCTGTATTCATCCATACCGAAATGATCGGCATGATCCAGTTTTCCGTTGGAAGCCATGATACGCATAACTGCCTTTTCCCCGAAAACCGTTGGCAGAATGGACACTCGGATATTGACCTGACCATCATCAAGAGCCACACGAAAATGTCCATCCTGTGGAAGCCGTTTCTCGGCAATATCCAGATTTGCCAGAATCTTGATACGGGCAATCAGCGGCGCATGGATATTTCTCTGAATATTTACATATTCCATAATGACACCGTCAATACGCATACGCACTCTGGTTTCTTTTTCAAACGGTTCGATGTGAACATCACTTGCCCCTGTTTTGATCGCACGCTCGATCAGGCTGTTCAAAAGGCGGATGATCGGCGCTTCATCATCGTTGTTGTCCAGATTTTCGATTTCCAGTTCATCCATCGCACCAGCCGTGGAGAAACCGACATTTGCCTGTTTTGCTGCTTTTCTGGCACTGACTTCTGCAAAATAATACGAAATCGCCTGTTTCAGCGGTGCTTCTTCACTCAGTAAGATCTCAAGCTGACAGCCCGTCTGCTGTCTTACCTCCTCCAGTGCAAAATAGTTCAGCGGATCATTCGTCACGATCTGCATATTGTGTTCTTTGATATTGACCGGCAGGATCAGGTTCTTTTCTGCCAGTGCTTTATCCACCATGGCAACAGCTTCCACATTTACCACAAGCTGCGCTACGTCTACGATCCGCAGCTGCAGTCTGCTTGCCAGTGCCTCCAGTACCTGCGTTTCTGTGACAAATCCAAGTTTCATCAGAATCTGTCCCACACGCATATCTCTATGTTCTTTCTGATATGTAAGTGCCTGACTGATCTGTCCTTCCGTTACATAACCTTTCTCAGTCAGCACTTCACCTATTCTAAGATTCCTTTTCACCTGCAGTGCCACCTCCGATTTCTCCGCAAGTATAGACCGAAAACACACAATTACAGTTTATCTGTTCTACATTTTTAAGTCTTTCATCTACATATGTACTGCTGCTCATATCAAAAGAGCGCGCCTGTATTCCCGGATAGTTTCTTGCGATATCATCCAGAAGAGACTTGATATCGCTTTCTTTTCCCTGGATCGTAACGGATACCGAAGTCGTATTCGTATACTGCAGTACCGGCCGGCTTTCTGCCGGATCGCTTCCATCTGCGGAAGTTTCGGTCTCGGACTCTGTCTCGCCATCCAGTTCCTCATAAGCAGTCAGTGTGTGTGTCTTCGACGCTTCCGCCGATGTCAGATAGTAAGAGAGAGGGATCCCAGGAGCTGGTTCTGCAATGCTCAGATACACCGGAAACAGATTATGTTTAAGAATCAGTCCGGTGATCAGCTCATCAACCTCCTGATTTTCCATCAGATCATAATAACCTTTGGATACTTCTTTCAGGGCTGCTTTCTGTTTGACGATTTTTTCTTGCATAAATGGTGCAGAATCAATCGTCTGCTGCATATTGAGCTGCTGTGCTTCTGCATTTTCCTTTTCCAGTTCCAGATCCTGATGCTTTTCAAATCCCGGCAGAATCAGAAAACGAAACGAAAAAAATATGATCAGAACACATGCAAGTACTTTCAATAAGACAATATCTCCCTGCTTTAATTCAAGATCCAGTTTCAATTTTCATCACCTCCCGTTTCTGCCTGTTTTAAAACACAGGACAGTGCAAGCGAATATTCTTTGTACTGCTGTTCATAGGTATAACCGGCATAATCAACTGTGGCAAACAATCCTGTTTTTTGCAGTTTTTGCACATATCCCGGAATATCAATAACCTTTTTGCTCACAGCGTCGAAGGTCAGTGTTCCGGTACCGGCATCCATCGTTTTGATATGCACTTCCATATCCTTTCCGCTGGCATCAATAATCCTGGAAATCATCTTTTTCGTTAAGTCCGGGTATGTATCCAGATTTGCTGTCATTTCCTCTACCTGACTCTTTGCTTCTGCCAGCCGGTCACTCTCTTCTTTCAGCGCACTGGCCTCCTGATATTCCGACTGCACCTGTTCATCGTTGATCCAGCCGTTGATATCACGGATCTGTCCGGATGTATGTGCATTCCACAGCATAACAGAGCCAAACAGAAGCAGACAGATTGCCAGCGAAGCTGCCGGAAATATCAGTTGTTTCATAATATCAATATCCTGGATCCTCTGCTGTTCTTTGTGCACTTCCCGAAATACCCGTAAGAGATTGATGGCTTTCGTTTTATCCTCCATCATCGCACCGATGCAGGAAAGCCAGAACTGCGGATCCCCTTTTGCTTCAAATGGCACATCAATCTTCATCTGCTGTACCTGCAGGTTCATATTCCGGATACCCTCCAGACTGACCTCGAAGTCATCCGGCATACAGCCTGTATAATACACATCAGTGATCGGTGCTGCTGCTTTTGTCGTCGCATAGAACTGCAGCATACCGGAAATGTTTCTTACGATCTCCGTTCCGAAATTCAGCGTTCCCCGCTCACTGAAAATACGGCTTCGTGTAACATAATGGCATACACCTTCTTTATACAGCACACTGGTAACACTGTTTTCCTCAAACAGCAGAAAAATCGCAGTCTTGTTTTTATAAAGCCGGGTCTGTGAAAGAAGCTTCAGGTAACCTTCCATCGGAACAGAAATCTCTTTAACCGGAAGCTGGATCTCACTGCACAGATCGATCACTTTTTGCAGAATTTCCTGCTCTGCGCTTCCGCAGCACAGGCACACGCCCTGCTTCTTATCACTCTGCACCACGCCGTAGTCCGCTATCGCATCTCCGGCATGATCGTTTATGACATTCCCTGCCATCTTCGCCAACTGCCGCCCGGCCGCATAAGGGATCTGTGTCATACGTGCTGAAGAATACGATGCCGGAAGCACCAGTCTGACCGACTTCGGATCGTACTGTTCCCTGTATTCTTTCAGTGCAGTTTTCCACTGTTCGAACATATCTCCAAATGGTTCGATAGAAATTCTGCCAACCTTTTCGATTTTGGGCGTGCGTCCGGATTTTCCGGAAGCGGTAAGGATACATTCATCCTGCAAAACTATGACCGTATCACTCATCATATTCCTCCTCTGTAATATATATTCCATTCAGGCCGAAGCACTCGCTGCTGAGACCGTAAGAACATGATTCAGGTGTGCAAAAATCCCATTACGCAGCAATTTTTAATAGATTTTTGCATCATAATCGTGAGTATTTCTCACAATTATGAGTTTTCAATCGCACTGTACGACTGATAGATCGGCAACATAACTGCGATCATGATAAATCCGACAATCAATGCCATAAAGACAATCAGCAGCGGCTCCATCAACGTAACCATACGCTTTGTCGCCTCTTCTGCATCTGCCTCCATGGAAAGGGCAATTGAATCCAGCATAACATCCAGACGGCCGCTCTCTTCCCCTACCAGGACCGTACTGGCAAGTTTTTTCTGCAGACCATCCACGCCCCGCAATGCCTGTGACATCGGAATACCGCTTCGCACCAGCGTCACTGCCTGCTCAAACTGCTCTTCCACATAACTGTTTCCGATCGTCTTCCCGGCAATGACAAGTGCCGTTGCAATCGGCATACCACTCGAATACAGACTGCTTAAGGTCCGCGCAAAACGCGCCGTATAGATCGTTTTAAATAATTTTCCAAATACCGGCATATGTACTTTCCGGTAATCGTTCTGCCTTCTTACCGCCGGTATCGCCATGATGATACGCACGCTCATCACAGCCACAAATACGATCAGAAGCGCTGCATACCATTTCTCCACCAGAAAATGAGATATCGCGATCAGAATATTCGTCACGGCCGGAAGGCTTTCCATCTGGTCAAACAAAGACTGAAACTGCGGCAGGATAAAGGTTACGATCAGGATCATGATCGTCACACACATCACCAGCAAAATTGCCGGATACGTCATGGCAGACCGTACCTGCTGCGTCAGCTTATAGTCTTTTTCATACTGAAGTGCCAGACGTTCTGTAACCTGATCGAGATTACCGCTTCCCTCACCGGCACGCAGCATACCGATCATCAGATCCGGAAAACATTTTTTGCTCTCCATGGCATCGGCCAGACCAATCCCTTTCCGCAGATCCAGCAGTACTGCCTGATACACTTCCCGCTCTTTGGGATTGATACCCTCCTGCTCTGAAATGATATCCAGCGCACGCACCAGGCTGACACCGGATGCAAGCAGTGTGGAAAGCTCTTTGCAAAAAGACGCAAGCTGTTTAGCTTTAAGCTTCTGATAACCCTTTGCCTCTGTCAGGTTTTTCGCTTCTACCAGATATAAATCCTGCTTTTTTAATTCCTGTATCAGTGCATTTTCCGTCAACGCTTCCACAGTACCTCTTTTCGTTTTACCGCTCATGTTTTTTGCAGTATATCGAAAGCGTGCCATATCTTATCTCCTCTCTTATAACAAACTTACATACCAGCTTACGATCCGTTCTCCGAAGAAAACAGAGAGTGCCAGTCCAAATGCCAGAAACGGGCCAAATGCAAAATGATCGTTGCCTTTTAATCTTTTCTTTGCAAGCATCACAGCTCCATATCCACCTCCGGTCAGAAGGCCAAAAAACATCGCACATACGATGCCTGCCGTTCCCAGGAAAAATCCGGAAGCAGCCATCAGTTTCATATCTCCGCCGCCAAATGCGCCCGGTATCACAAGAGAAAGCAACAACATTGGAATGGAGATCACGGAGGCGCCGATGATGCGGTCCCGGATTCCATGTTCCGGAAACAGCCACAGTGCCGCAATCCCCAGCAATAATATCAAAATATGAAATCTATCATATATCATCTGTGTGTCCCAGTCGATCAGGGACACTGCCAGTAATATTCCCAAATATACAAAAATCACTGCGCCTCTCGAAGATATGATCCCCGAATTGCCGCAGCCATAACAAATCACGCAGCCAATAAATGCTGCCCCCCCTATTACCTCCGTGCAGAAATCCCTTACCGGTATCCTGCTTTTACAACCTTTGCACCGTCCTTTCAGTGAAAGAAAACTGATACATGGAATCAGTTCCCATGCAGTCAGTACACGTCCGCAGTCCGTACAGTGACTGCGTCCTTTTACCACGCTTTCTTTGCGCGGCATACGGTCAGCAACGACATTTAAAAAGCTAAAAATACAGGCTCCAAACAGAAACCTTACAAACCATAAAATTGCTTCCAACGCTATGAACATCGTTTTCTCCTGTTATCTGTCCTGTAATATTTTCGATGACACGATGGTATCGTTGCGATACACGGTGTAATATCCGGGAGCCGCATTATACCATACCGTAAAATCACCTTCCTGATAATAAAACCTTTTGACGGTATAGCCGTCTTCTTCCACCTGCAGCACCTGAAAATCTCCGGGTGCTTTGCTTAAATTAAGCACTTCTGTCCAAATACTCTCAGCGACGCCTCCCTCATGGGAGGCGTCGCAAAAAGTCCTGTTCCCGCCGCAGCTTTCTGTACCGGTCATCTGAAGTGCCAGCCGCACCGATTTTGCATGTCCCAGAGCTACCTGAGCATCCGCCCGATATAAGATTCGCAGCACCCCAGGTATAACTGTCACAATGCCAAGCAGGATCACCACCAGAATGAGTAAAACCATTCTCAGCACACGATATTTAATTGAAATCTTAACTGTTTCGTTTTTATCCTGCTGTTTTGGCATAATGGTTTACTCGCTTTCTGGAATAACTATTATTCTTTGTTTCCTACATTGTAAGCCCCATCTGTTCCATTAGTAGCACCTGCTGTATATGTACAAGTTTTTCCACTCTTGGAATATTTAAGCGTTTTAATTTTACCATTTTCTACTTCTACAGCACCGATATTTCCTTCTGGAACTTCTGCCAGTTTTGCAATTTCGGAAACTTTTACTGTGCCATCTTCTCCATTAATTTTAACAGTATCAGCACCTACATCTGCTTTTGCATAAGCTTCATCCACCAGTGTCTGTGCAGCCATTACGGTCTGACGTGTCTCAGCTACGATGCTCTTGTTTTTCGCTTTATCGATGTATCCTGTCAGTGCCGGGATCAGCAGTGCTGCCAGGATTGCCAGGATTACCAGTACAACGATCAGCTCTACCAGAGTAAACCCTTTTTTCTTGTTTTCTTTGAATTTCTTCAGCATTTTTTCTCCTCTTTCTTTCGTAAATTATGATTAGTTTCTTTTGCGGGCATCTGCCCTCGATGCGGCGGATCTCTCCGCAGGATGCATCGATCTATACAATCGCCTCGGTGCGCAGCGTATGTACCTTATTTACTCTGTCACTGCTGTCACTGCCGTGCTGCACGTTACGGGATGACGAAATTCCAGGCTCTCACTGTCCTGTGCCACCAGATTCCGGTAAGCGGCATCGCTGTACAGTGCAACGTTCGCTATGATGCGCTCCATCCGGTCACCGGCTGCTGTACCGTCCGGAAAGGAATACTCAATCTTCAGATAATTCCCCATATAAAATCCTTTCCCATATACGGCTGCCACTGCCCTTGCTGCCGGAGCATTTTCTCTTTGATAGAGGTACGTCTGTGTTGAACTGTTTCTTGTATAGTATCTGGTCAGAAGCTGACCTTCCGGCACGGCCTCTGCGGTACCAATCTGGTTTTCTCCAAGATACAGCGTCGTTGCCTTAGCACCATCTGTCGATAGCAGGACGACATAACCTTCCTCATTTATAAATTCTATCGCATTTCCTGAAGAATTTCCAGTAGTATCTACAATATTCTTACCGTTTTCATATATTTTTACGTAAGAACCTGCATTTTTAGTGATCGTGCGCAGCTCTGTCATAACTGTATCCAGTATCGACTGCGCATATTGCGTTTTCTGTATGCGGATAAAGATGCGGGAAGCTGCTGCCAGCGAAGATGCCGCCATCCCCGTCATAATCATAATCAGGAGCAGCGTGACCAGCATTTCTGCCATCGTTGTGCCTTTTTTTTCACAGATAAGTTTCCGGAGTTTTCTCATGAACCATCACCTCCGTCTGACTTCCCGTCTTCGGATGCATCCTTCTGCCGTGTGCTTTCATATAAATAGAATACTGTATTTTTTGTCTGACCGTCTGCGCCGGTATAGGTAAGTGTCTTCTTTCCCAGAACAGTCGGAACCCGAAAAACAGCATTTCCTTTTGCAGTCAGCTCCGAATTGACTGCCACAAACTGCAGACTGCGCACTTCTCTTTCTGTGACTGCTGTATTTTGCAGTTTTTCCAAGATAATCGCATTGTCACTTCGTATCTGTTTGTTTTTGGCAAGTGCTGCATTGCTGTAGGCGATTGCCCCCTGAAGGATTCCCATCATGATCAGAAACAGAAAAATACCTGCCGTTACTTCCACCAGTGTTTCACCGGCATTCGCTCTTGTCTTTTCAGGTTTCTTCATTGGCTGTTCCCTCCGTATCTCTGTTTTCTACAAATTTACAGGATATTGTTCTTCCGGTCAGATATTTGTACTGAATCGGACTGGAATCCGGAAAATGATAGATACTTCCGCTGGTATTTCCCACTTTCCACTCCTGTGCTGCCATATCCCATACGATATCCGTACCGTTATGGCTGAACTGCACGCTGTATTTTTCTTCCCTGGTATATTCGGTACTGTAAGTGTAAGTTATATCATTATAATAAGCTGTTGCTTCTACTGTAAAAATATACTGCCGGATGGACGTATTCTGTTTTTCACTGATGATCGTATCGTAGCTGTTTCCCTCCTGAACCGGAATCTCACCGCCTTCCAGTTCAGAAAGATTTTCACTGGCATTTTTCTCCTTGCTCAGAGTGATACGGATATTTCCGAACCCCTCCGGCAGACTGACTGACCTGGTCAGATCCTTCAGATCGGTGGAATCCGGCATATACTGATACCTGGAACTGTCCGGATAATCGTCATTATATTCCAGATAACGTTCGCCATCCAGAAACTGATTGGCAAACGCATAGAAACTGCCGGTCGCTGCCGGATCTTCTTTCTGACCATAACGCATCAGCTCCTGATCCAGCACCCCTGCATAACTTCTGGCAAGCTGGTAACAGCGCTCTTCTTCCAGCCTTCTGGTTGACTGTGCAGTCATCACACCTGCTGCATAAAGAATCGCCACGGCAAATGCCATAAAGAATGCAGACACACAGAGTACCAGTGCCATAGATACTCCTTTTTTTTCATTTGCCTTTAACTGTTCCAAACCCTGCCATTTCATAGGATGCCTCCGTTAATCGTTAATTTGTCCATTTGATCTCATTAGCTTTGGATTCTGCATATGCGCTGCTTCCCTGTGCATTTAAGTTATCCGTCACATTCGCTTTGAAGGATGCACTGTTTGTCACTGCAAAATCTTTGTTTGTGATCACTGTGCCGTCATCTGCTGTCACATTTGCCGCATCCGGAAGTTTCAGCGTATAGACAAAGCTGCCATCTGCACCTTTCCTCACTTCCAGTTCTGCCGCCAGCGTCAGTTCGTAGTAGATTTCCGCCTGATTCTTTGCCTTGTAATTGGACGAGATCGCAACACTGTAGCTGCTCAGTTTATAAACAGACGTTTCGGATGTCCCGTTTGTTTTCTCCACGGATTTCCATACCCATTCCATTTCTTCGGAATCTTTCTTTTTCTGCTGTACATACTGCTGTACTTCTACGCTTCCGTCTGTCATTTCCTGGATACGTATCCTGGCACTGATCGGTGTCTTTCCGGTCTGTGCGGAAGTATCGGTTATGCTTCCGGAAAGCTCGATGCTGTACAGCTCTGCACATTCCACACTGTTCCATTCCAGAACGGTATGTTCTGCGTTCCACTGTTTTTCTTCTCCTGGAATATCCGGATTTTCAGTCACTTTTGCTTTTACTTTATAAGTTTTTGTATCGGATGATATCGTCGGTGCATCCAGCCGCACATATGGAAGCCGGAATGCCTTCGGTGCTTTTGCCCAGTGAGAACTTACATTTCCGCCGCCGGAAGAGATTCTCGCATAAAATACAATCCATTTTCCGGCATACTGGATAGAGAGATTTTTCAGATTATGATAATAATGTCTCGAATCGGTCACACCCATCTGTACCGGAGAACCTTCCTGCGGATAAACTTCCAGATAATCGTCACCCGGATCGGTATCGGTCGCTGCTGACGCTTCTTTCTCGCTGTCATAGACATAAGCTTTCAGAAGGTATGCACTTCCGCCAGGCGGAATACTTGCTGCATCTGCACTCAGGCTGACTCCAAGACCTCCTGTTTCAAATGCACTTGCTTCTACCGGCTGTGTTCTGTCATATGTCCAGTTGACACTCCAGGTTACGTTTGGTTTCGGCAGCCGGTTCGGTACCTGTACTTCACAGGTAACTCCATTTACACTGTCCAGATAATCGCTGTTTTCGTCTGCTTTTGCCACCAGATAAAGCACTATCCGTTTTCCGGCATAGTCTTCCAGATTTTCCTCGATCGAATAACTTCCGTTCTTCTTCTGGTCAACTGTGACCAGTTCGCCCAGTTCTTTTTCTGCCCCCGGCGTATCACCCTGAGAGGTCTGAACATATACCTGATAACCTTTGCATCCTTTTTCGGAAGCCAGCGCAGACCAGTTGATCTGATAGTTCAGCTCACTGTCATCCAGATTTTCTGCCGTCGGCTGTCCCGGCCTTGCAAGTCTCTGTTTGACAGAATAATTGCCGCTGGCAGAAAGACCGATCTGTTGTTTGGAGGCATCCCCGATTCTTGTTACCTGAAGTCTGACTTCTTTGTAATTCCAGTCACTTCCATTAATCCGAAGGGATCTGCCTCCTTTGTAAGAGCCGTCCGTACTGATCACGATCTCACGGTCATTGGCATCGATTCCTGTCAGCGATACCTCATAGTTTGCATTACCGTTTCCCGATACACCGGTATCCCAGGTGAAATTATAATAAATATCGTTATTCTCATCAATTTCCGGTACAAGCATCGAGCCTGCATCATCCAGCTTCGGTGCCGGAAGGAACTGCCACAGAACACCGCTCCAATAAGTATAATTTTCAAAATACTTACCTGATCCGCTCTGTGCCAGAACCGAACTGTAACTGTAATCCCAGTTCTCTTTTCCATTTTCATCTACGTCTGTCAGCTCTTTGATGTTTGCATTCGCCGCTGTCACATCCTCATCCCAGTAAGTGCAGACAGGTCCAAGACCGGAGGATGCATACCAGATACGGACTTTGATGTCTTTTGCCTTGCTGATGTATTCCGGAAGGTCACTGAAGGTTGCATTTGCACTGCCCTTCGATACAATCAACGTATCTTCTTTTGCAAAGACCGTATCCACCTGACCATTCCAGGTGCCAACAAGCTCCACGCGGTAGATCGGCGGGGTATCCATTGCATTGTTTCCCGCATTCAGTTCTACATTGACGTTCAGATCATCCAGGGTATTTCCGGTGATCGTAATGTTTTTGCTCAACTGAGGTGTCCACGTTCTTAAGGTGATCGATGGACGATAATATGGCAGTGCCACAGCCGTTGAAATCTGCCTGGAGGACTGCATCAGGGTTGTATTTCCCGGTTTTGAAGATGCCTGGGCAACCATCTGGTAAATATATTTATCCAGATTTGACACTTCCATCGTCTTCGTTGGACTGTCTGCATCCAGTGTCACACTTCCTACACCCTGTACGTTGACAGTCACCTGCCAGTTTGGATAAACGGCATTGCCTTTTTTATCTGTTTTGCTATACTCATCCAGATTTTTCAGGCGATAACGGTACGAATATCCATTCGTTACACTTTTTTTCTCTACCAGTTCAATCACTACATCCGGATCCGGCAGAACTTTATTAATGTCTTCCTCACCGATCGTATACCAGTCAGACGGTTCTACTTCATCATACATACTTGCAGAGCGAACCTGGATTTTTAAATTTCCACTCATACCCGATGGAATATTAAAACTTCCCTGCTCCGTATAGACCGTACGTATTTCGGAGCTGCCCGCTGCAAGATCCGTCACTTTCACTTCATACGCAAATGGATCACACCGTTCATTATCATAACTTCCAGGCAAACTCTGCGGAGTGATATTAAGCATCACTTTACCGTTACTCACCTGTGCTTCTGCTGAATACGGCTTCAGGATCTTGTTGTCCACCACACCTTCCAGACGTTTGTAACTGTTCCTTGCATTCACAAAGACCGGATTTGTATTATCTTTCATAATATAGTTATAAAGTCTTGTATTATCGTAACTATTGTTATCAATATAATATAAAACCTGTCCCTGCTTTCTTCCATTTCGATCCACAATATAGCCGTTTTCAGTGATATAGCTGCTGTTTCCGTTAATGGTCGTCATTCCGCTGTTTGTTCTGTTATTGATGCTTGCAAGGAAATATTTCTTTTCTGTCATATCATACATGAAGAACATATTTACACAATATCTTCCAGTACCACTTTCATAATAACCATTTCCGGCACTTCCGCTTCCTTTTCCAAGTGTCTCCTTTCCTTCTCCCAGCTTCAGATTACTGTATCCCCAGTTCTGAATACCCTCAATATAATAATTATGGATTCGATCTTCTGCATTCATATTGCTGGAATTTCCTTCGCCGATTCCAGAAGCATATACCGCATAGACATTTTCTGCTCCGTTACCGTCAAGGCTTCCGTGCATATAGGACTGCGTTGGCTTTATGGAATAATTATCTTTAACAATCGTACTATTCTTCCATCCCTGCAGTCTGTCTCCGAAAATTCCGGTTGCATACTGACTTCCCAGCAGTTTATAGGCAAAATTGCGGCAGCGTTCAATACGGATAACAACATTCTGTGTTGAATTTCTGATTGTCTCTTTGCTCGGATCATCACTGGAAAGAAATCCAAAGATACCAGAAGACATCGAGGAAGCGTAAATCTCTACCCCCGGTGCATTAAAGCAGTCTAAAATCTGTACCGTAAAACTTTGTGCATTCTGCGTACTCTGTGCTTTATAAGTTGTTATATTTCCAAGAATACCGGCACTGTCGTTTGCACCCTGTCCATCAGCCTGCTTACGGCCACTTTTCGTAAATACGCTTCCATAATTTCCGCAGCCGATAACATTGTACTCCTGGCCTTCCTGTGCATGGTAAAGCTGAGCCACGATACCTGCGGATGCTCCTACCCATGCAGAACCATACGTTGTCTGCAGCATACCATAATTACGGCAGTTTTCAATCGTACCTCCTGTTCCAGTCCACTGTCCCATGATGCCGCCGGAATAATGCGTCCGATAACAGTAAATGGTGCCATAGTTAATGCAGTTTTCTATATACCATTCGTTGCTGGTTGTATTATTCTGGTTTCCGATGATTCCGCCTGCAAAACGGTTTGTGTCATTGCCGGAAAGCTGTCGTCCGACAAAAGCACCGTTTACCAGATAACTCAGATCTTTTTCAGACTCATTCATGCCAATGATGCCGCCGGTTCCGACACTGATCGCACTGGATTTATTGTTCAGGAACCAGTTGCCGGATACGCACTGGCCGATCGCACCTGTTGTTCCGTTATAAGCCGCAATACCTCCCAGATTTCCGTTGCCTGTCATATACATCTGCATTCTTCCAAATGTAACTTTGCCGCCTCCGTTATAGCTGAGCGATTCTATATTTGAACTTACCCAGTCTCCCGGCCAGTTGACATAACTGGTATCTGCCCTCAGAACATCTTTATCTGAAGTATTGCTGACATGAACCGCATTTGTATTCAATACTTCTACTGCTTTTCTGCTTTTTCTGTCATCTGTTGAAATATTCATCACTGCCGCCGTGATACTGCTTCCCGAGAGGGTAATGTTTCCTTTGTTAAATCCGGTCACGCCGCCGAGCATTCCATAACCGGCACTGATCCTGCTGTCCGGATCGTTATCAAGCACGCAGGATGTGATTGTTGCTCCGGTTTCGTTTTTGCCGGTGATGCCCCCGGCATGGCTTGCCAGACTCTCTTTCTGTGCAGCGCTACTTGTACTGGTTGCAGTGTAAACACCTTTGATATCCATGGTGATTTTTGTGATCTCACATCCGGACAGTGCCGCATAGTTGATTCCGGCGATTCCTCCATAGCAGTTGCCGGCTGCACTGGTCTTTTCAATCATGGTTCCGGAATACACACACTGCGATACTCTTGCGGCGCTTTTTCCGCTGCTTCCGTTTGTTCCGGTGATTCCTCCAAGATAACGATAGCCGCTGAAGTTTTCAAATTTCAGATCTTCTGCTGTCACCTGCGTAATCGTTGCCTCGTTTGCACCAACAGCTCCGCCGACGGTAAGTTTGCTCTTTTCAGCATCAATATCCGGCATTTTTATCAGGGTAAGACTAGATACGGTTCCTCTGTTTCTTCCGACTACTCCTCCAAAAATACCAGCATCACCCTGAAGCGTTACATTTCCTTTTGGATAACTTCCGCTGACGGTTCCGCTGTTTATCGCACAGACGGCTCCGATTTCTTTTTCGCCAAGGCTGTGGATTTTAATGCCGCCGCTGGTCGCATTGTCGCCGGATACAACACAGTCACGGATGGTTCCTTCATTTATCGCTGCAATACCGGCTGCATAGCCATCACTGCTGCTGACATTTCCGTAATTTTTGCAGTCCCCGATCACCCGGCCTTTGCGGTTTTCTGCCGTAATACCACCGGCTGTTCCGGCATCTGCCGTTACATTTGCTGCACGGTTGACCGCATAGCTGATATTCTGGTGTGTCTCTCCGACAATTCCGCCTGCCATGCCTTTCGATGCACGGACACGTTTCGCCTGGCTGGTCAGATAAGTGGTCTGCACAGATTTTCCGATCTGACCATAATTGATTCCGGCAATTCCTCCAACTTTTTTCTGACCGGTTATGCTCACACCGCTGCCCACTGCGACAATCTCGTTGCCGGTATTTCCGCTTCCGGTCACTTCTATCTTTCCATTTTCTTCATTGATGCCGACAATTCCGCCGATCG
>OHKK01000311.1_pt1 | contig 29150 bp, 28 predicted proteins | sample 1568811 | NCBI WGS metagenome assembly OHKK01 (sample SAMEA3879568, study PRJEB24766) | human gut metagenome | biome: human-associated habitat; feature: feces | place: USA | collected 1985/1987
AGAATTATATATGTAGCAACGGAGTAGTACTCAAGAGGCTGAAGAGGTGCCCCTGCTAAGGGTATAGAGTGGGAAACTGCTGCGAGGGTTCAAATCCCTCCTACTCCGCCATAATAAAAATTAAGTCCATTAAGGACTTTTTATTATATAATAAGAAGGTGATTTATATGTTTAAGGAAGAACTATCTTTAGTACCACATTTACCTGGATGTTACCTTATGAAGAATAAAGATAACATTGTTATTTATGTTGGAAAAAGTAAGAACTTAAAAAATAGATTATCTTCTTATTTTCAAAGAGAACATACAGGTAAAACAATGATGTTAGTAAGAGAAATAGATCATTTTGAATACATAGTAACAAATACGGAGATGGAAAGTTTATTATTAGAAATAAATCTAATTAAAAAATATAATCCTAAGTATAATATATTATATAGAGATGATAAATCATATCCATATATTGAACTAACTAGTGATAAAGTACCAACTCTTAGAATAATAAGAAGAATTAATGTAAAGAAAGTAAAGAATAATCTTTTTGGTCCATATCCTAATGTAGGAGCGGCTCGTAAAGTAGTAGAAATATTAAATAGAATCTATCCATTAAGAAAGTGTAAGACTTATGAAAAAAGAGAATGCTTATATTATCATATCGGACAGTGTTTAGGATATTGTACTCATGAAGTTGATGAAAATAAAATAAAAGAAATGAAAAGTGAAATTATATCTTTCTTAAATGGTAATACTAAAGTACTAACCGATCGAATTACTGAAAAAATGAAGATATCATCTGATAATTTAGATTATGAGAAGGCTTTAGAATATAAAGAACTATTAAACTATATCAATATAACTACTGAAAAACAAAAAGTAGATTTAGATAACAGTGTTAATATAGATGTAGCTTCTTACTATACTAAAGATAACTATATTAGTATACAAATACTCTTTATAAGAGGAGGTAAACTACTAGATAGAAATAGAAATATCTTTCCAATGATTGATACAGAGGAAGAAGAATTTTCTAGATATTTATCCGAATTCTATAATAAGAATGTATCTATGCCTAAAGAAGTATTAGTACCAGATAACTTAAATAAAGAAGTATTTGAAGAAGTATTTAAGATAAAATTTATGACTCCTATCAAAGGTGAAAAGAAAAAAATACTAGATCTAGCCTATGATAATGCTAGAATATATTATGAAGAGCAAATGACTTATATTAAGAGAGATGAAGATAAGATTACTAATGCTTTAGAAGAATTAAAAGATAAATTAAAATTAGATAGTGTAGATAGAATAGAACTATTTGATAACTCAAATTTATTTGGTACTTTTAATGTATCAGGAATGGTAGTCTTTGTAGATGGTAAGCCTTCAAAGAATGATTATCGTAAATTTAAAATAACTAATGATAAGAATGATGATTATGGTACAATGAGAGAAGTAATATATCGAAGATATTTTAGAGTACTAAAAGATGGACTAGTAAAACCTAGTCTTGTAATAGTAGATGGTGGTTTAGGACAAATTAATGTAGCAAGAGAAGTAATTAATGAATTAGGACTAGATATTCCAGTATGTGGTCTTAAGAAAGATGATAAACATGCTACTAATGTTTTACTTGGTTTTGACCCAGTAGTAGAAATACCTATCGATAAAAGAAGTGACTTATTTCTTTTACTTACAAAGATGCAAACTGAAGTACATAACTTTACAATAAGTTATCATAAACAAATAAGAAGTAAGGGAGCATTATCAACAGTACTAGATAATATCGAAGGAATAGGAGAAGTAAGAAAGAATAAATTACTTAAGAAATATAAAACTATATCCAAAATGAAAGAAGCATCACTAGAAGAACTAGAAGAAATATTACCAAGAGATACTGCAATTACTTTTAAGGAATTTCTAGATAATTATGATAAATAATATAATATTTTTAGATATAGATGGTGTCTTAAATAGTGATAAATACTTCTCTAGTATTGAAGATAAAGAAGATACATATACTGACCCAGTAGCTAAACTCCTTCTAGATATTGATATGACTAAAGTAAAATTACTTTTAAAAGTAGTCCGCATATCCCATGCTAAAATAGTTATATCATCAACCTGGCGAAGAATGAAATTGTATCCTTCTATCAAAGAAGCCCTAATAAATATTGGCCTTCCCATAGTAGGAGAAACCCCTTTTCTAGAGGGCCAAAGAGGTGAAGAAATAAGAGCCTATCTAGCAGATAATCAAGTAGATAACTTTTGTATAATAGATGATGAAGTATTTAAAGATTATCAAGAACTAGAAGATAATCTAATAAAAACTAGCTTCTATCAAGATGGTCTAACCGAAGAAATCTGTCACAAAATAATAAAAAAAATTAAATAAAGAGAGGAAGAAATAATATGAAGTTTGTTGTAGATAAAAGATTTTTTGATAAAGTAGATAATGCATGTTTTGGTGTAATAATAGCTAGAGGCATTGATAATACCAAGGATTACCCATTTATCAAAGAATTATTAAATAAAGAAATAAATGATATATCTAAAGAATATCAAGATAAAAAAGTAAAAGAATTACCAGAAATAGAATTATATCGAGAAGCCTTTAGAAAATTAGATATTAATCCTAATAAATATATGTGTTCTATTGAAGCCTTAGTAAGTAGAACAGTTAAGTCTAAACATATACCTAATATCAATCCAATAGTAGATTTAGGTAATGCCCTATCATTAAAGTATAGAATTCCTCTTGGTATTCATGATATTGATAGATTTAGAGGAGATATTGAGATAAGATTTGCTAATAGTGATGATAGATTTGTTCCATTTGGAGGAGGAGACTATGATAATCCTGATGTTGGAGAAGTAATCTATGTAAGTGGTAATGATGTTAAGACTAGAAGATGGACATGGAGACAAGGAGAAAATAGTAAAGTAGATGAAACCATTAAGAATGCTTTTATTCCATTAGATGGTTTTACGGAAAATAAAGAAAGTATTTTAAAATTACAAAAAGAATTTAGTGATATTTTAACTAGTATGGGAGTAGAATGTACTCTAGGATTTATAGATAAAGATCATACTGAATTTGAGTTTTAGTTTAATATATGCCCTCTAGATCCATTGTTCTAGAGGGTTATCTTTAGCCAAATAATTTGTCTAAAGATAAAGTATCAACCATACATACTATATATAAGTTAAAAATATAAAAAGTTAGTCTTTTATTAATAAAAAGATAAAAAATTAAAAAAATATTGAGAAAAATAAAGAAAAAAGCTCTAAAATATTGACAAAATCATAAAATAATAGTAAAATCATAATCGGTACATTTTGTTGGAGGATATTAGATATTGGGACCATCTAATATACAAAAACGAACTTATAAAATATTAAAAGGAGAAGAAAAAGAATGAAAACAACATTTATGCAATCAAAAGAAACAGTAAACAGAACTTGGTATGTTATAGATGCTAAAGACATTCCTCTAGGAAGAGTAGCTAGTAAAGCCGCTACTATATTAAGAGGAAAACACAAAGTAACATATACACCACATGTTGACTGTGGAGACTATGTTATCATTGTAAATGCTGATAAAGTAGCATTAACTGGTAACAAACTAGAGGGAAAAATTTATTATGATCACTCTAGATATGTAGGTGGTTTAAGAGAAAGAACTGCTAAAGAAATGAGACAAGATTATCCAGTAGAAATGGTAGAAAGAGCTGTAAAAGGAATGCTTCCTCATAATAGACTTGGAAGACAAATGTACAAAAAATTATTTGTATATGCTGGTGAAGATCACAAACATGCTGCTCAAATGCCAAAAGTATTAGAAATGGGAGGTAACAAATAATGGCTAAAGAAAAAAGAAGTTTTTATGGAACTGGTAGAAGAAAAGGTTCAGTAGCTAAAGTTACATTAACTCCAGGTACTGGTAAAATAACTGTAAATGGTAGAGATGTTCACGAATACATGCCATATGAAGTATTAGTAATGGATTTAAAACAACCATTAGTAGTAACTAATAACGAAAACACATTTGATGTTAATGCAGAAGTTATTGGTGGTGGTTTTTCAGGACAAACTGGTGCTATCAGACTTGGTATTACAAGAGCATTACTAGTATATGATGAAGATAATGCTGCTAACGAAGATTCATATAGAAGAATTCTTAAAGCAAATGGATTTGTAACTAGAGATCCAAGAGTTAAAGAAAGAAAGAAATATGGTCTTAAAGGTGCAAGAAGAGCTCCACAATTTAGTAAGAGATAATTTAGAAGAGGTTACATTAATTGTAACTTCTTTTTTTAATTCGTTAAATTATAGTAAAAATATTATTAATGTGATATAATGAACATAGGATGTGATGATATGGATAACGAAAAAATAATAAAATTACAACACTTTTTTTCAGTTGATACTAAAATCAAAAAAGAAATTTATGATATAGCTCCACAATCATTAAATGGTTATATCGATGAAACATCAATTAGTGAATACACAGATAAATTAAATGATTCACTTATCTATATATTAAGTGAATTAAAGTGTGTTGCTTTAGATGTTTTTGGTAAAGAATCAAGTATTTTTAATAAAGTATGTTACTTAGAACAAGATATAAAAACTAATTTTTATAGTTGCGGTTTTGATATAGAAAAACTAAAATCATTTTATCAAAAATATATAAGTAATATGGAACCAAGTTTTATTGATGATGTAAAAAGAAGTTATATTGGCTACTATTTTGGTGGTGGTGGTGTTAGCCCTTTAAAAAAAGCGAGTACAATAAATGAAATTCTGCATCTTATGCACTCTCGTATTATTAATAATGAAGGACTTTTACAATCAATACCTTTATTAAATGAAAAAGATAATCAACATAACAATACAATAAGTTTAAGAGGCATTAGAAATCCAATGTTCGAACAATTATTTATGATGTTCCCAACAGATTTAGATTGCGGTATTACTGATATGGTAATCATAAATGAAAAAACACTTATAATGATGGTTAGAGATAGAGGACATGCTCTATCAATAGAAGTTACCTTGAATAAAGATAATGCTAGAATAGAATACTTTATTCCTAAAATTTGTAATGTAGAAATGGTAAACAAAATACCAGGAGTAAATAAAGTAAATGATGATAGTATAGGAACAACAGGAACTATCGAAGTAGAAGTTAAAGATTTACCAACAGCTTTATTTAATTTCATTTCTATGGTTCCAACAGATATGGATATAGTTCATAATTATGGAAGAGGTATTTAATTGTTAGAGGTTACATTAATTGTAACTTCTTTTTGTATGTATTAATGGCTTATATATGATAGATATGGTTGATATATCATTTATAGACTATAGGCTATAAATGACCCTGGAAGACTATAGGCTGAAAGTGATAAAAAAATATGTAAAAAATGTGTAATCATATTGAAATTTTAACTTGACTTTGTTATTATAATAAAGTGAGGAGATGATATGATGACAAAATATGTTTATGCCTTTAAAGAAGGTAACAAGGATATGAGAAACTTACTTGGTGGTAAAGGTGCTAATTTAGCAGAAATGACTAATTTAGGATTACCTATACCTCAAGGATTTACTATTTCAACAGAGGCTTGTACTAATTATTATGATAATGGTAAAGAAATATCTAAAGAGATAGAATCTCAAATCTTTAAAGCACTAGAAGAACTAGAAAAATTACAAGGAAAGAAGTTTGGTGATATAAATAATCCACTACTTGTATCAGTAAGAAGTGGTGCTAGAGCAAGTATGCCAGGTATGATGGATACAATACTTAATCTAGGTTTAAATGATGTGGCAGTAGAAGGATTTGCTAAAAAGACTGGTAATCCTAGATTTGCTTATGATTCTTATAGAAGATTTATTCAAATGTATTCAGATGTAGTAATGGAAGTAAATAAATCTTTCTTTGAAAAAATAATAGATGAATTAAAAGAAGAGAAAGGTGTTCATTATGATACTGAACTTACAGTAGAAGATTTAAAAGAATTAGTAAATAGATTTAAAAAAGTATATAGTGATCACATGAATGGTGAAGAGTTCCCTCAAGAACCTAGAGAACAATTAATGGGAGCAGTTAAAGCAGTATTCCGTTCTTGGGATAATCCTAGAGCTATCGTTTATAGAAGAATGAATGATATACCAGGAGATTGGGGAACGGCAGTTAATGTACAATCAATGGTATTTGGTAATATGGGTAATACTTCAGGTACTGGTGTTGCCTTTACTAGAGATCCTGCAACTGGTAAAAAAGGTATTTATGGAGAATACTTAATTAATGCTCAAGGAGAAGATGTAGTCGCAGGTGTTAGAACTCCTGAACCTATTACTAAACTAGAAGAAGATTTACCAGAATGTTATAAAGAGTTTATGGAACTTGCTCAAAAACTAGAAAATCATTATAGAGATATGCAAGATATGGAGTTTACTATTGAGGAAGGTAAGTTATATTTCTTACAAACAAGAAATGGTAAGAGAACTGCTCAAGCTGCAATTAAGATTGCTTGTGATCTAGTAGATGAAGGTATGATTACTCCAGAGGAGGCAGTACTTAGAATTGATGCTAAGAGTCTAGATCAATTACTTCATCCAACATTTGACGCTCTAGAATTAAAAAAGAGTACTTCTATTGGTGAAGGATTACCTGCTAGTCCTGGTGCTGCTGCTGGCATGGTAGTATTTACTGCTGAAGAAGCAAAAGCATTAGGTAAAGGAGGTAAAGGGAAGAGAGTAGTACTTGTAAGACTAGAGACTACCCCTGAAGATATTGAAGGTATGGTTGCCTCTCAAGGTATTTTAACCGTAAGAGGTGGAAGAACTTCTCATGCTGCCGTTGTTGCTAGAGGTATGGGTACATGCTGTGTAGCAGGTTGTGGTGCTATTAATATTAATGAAGAAAAGGAAGAATTTACTTTAGGCGGTAAGACATTCCATAAGGGAGATTATATTTCACTTGATGGTAACACTGGTAAAATATATGCAGGAGATATTCCTACTAAAGAGGCTACAGTAAGTGGTGATTTTGGTAGAATAATGAAGTGGGCTGACGAATATAGAACACTAGGTGTTAGAACTAATGCTGATAATCCTAGAGATACTGCTAAAGCTATTGAACTAGGAGCAGAAGGCATAGGATTATGTAGAACTGAGCATATGTTCTTTGAAGAAGATAGAATACCTAAGATTAGAAAGATGATTCTATCAGAGACAGTAGAAGATAGAACAAAAGCTTTAGATGAATTAATACCATTCCAAAAAGGTGATTTTAAAGCTATGTATAAAGAGTTAAAGAATCTTCCAATGACTGTTAGATACTTAGATCCACCACTACATGAATTTTTACCTACTTTAGAAGAAGATATAATTGCTTTAGCAAAAGATATGAATGTTACTGTAGAACACTTAAAGAATAAGATAGCAGAATTACATGAATTTAATCCAATGATGGGTCATAGAGGATGTAGACTTGCTGTTACTTATCCAGAGATTGCTAGAATGCAAACTAGGGCTTTAATGGAAGCCGCTATTGAGGTTAAAGAAGAAGATGGTTATGATATTACACCTGAAATTATGATACCTCTAGTAGGAGAAGAAAAAGAACTTAAGTTTGTTAAGGATATCGTTGTAGAAGTAGCTGAAGAAGTTAAGAGAGAATATAATTCTGATATGAAATATCATATTGGTACTATGATAGAAATACCAAGAGCAGCCTTAACAGCGGATGCTATCGCTAAAGAAGCAGAGTTCTTCTCATTTGGTACTAATGATTTAACACAAATGACATTTGGCTTCTCTAGAGATGATGCTGGTAAATTCTTAGATGCTTATTATCAAAATAAGATATATGAAATAGATCCATTTGCTAAATTAGACCAAGTAGGAGTAGGACAGCTTGTTAAGATGGCCGCAGAAAAGGGTAGAAGTACTAGACCTGATATTAAACTTGGTATATGTGGAGAACATGGTGGAGAACCAACATCCGTTGAGTTCTGTCATAATATAGGACTAAACTATGTATCTTGTTCACCATATAGAGTTCCTATTGCTAGACTTGCTGCTGCTCAAGCCGCAATCAAATCTGGGGATAGAAAGTAATTTACTTAAAATACTGTAAATCCAATGATTATATAAAAAACTAAAAAAATGAATGTTTAAACATTCTTACTTCCAATTCTAAATTGAAGTAAAAATATTATTTTAAAGATTGAAATAGATACTTTTATCGCATATTTCAATCTTTTTTTGATTGAAATTAAATAATATGCGACAAGAATTAGGAGGTAAGAAAAATGCGATTGTTGTATGTAAAACCAGAATTAAGGGATTTATCTCAAGGATCTAGAATAGCATTTGTAAGAGAATTGAGACATTTATCACAGGACAAAATTTCAGAACACTTGGGATTAACTGGCGAATGCAAGAGAAGAACGATGACAAGATATGAGAAAGGAGATAGAAATCCAAAGGATGATAGAGTAAAAGATATTGCCAGATTTCTTAAAGTTAATTTTAATTCATTAAAGAAATATGATTATAAAAATCCTGAAGATTTAATTTATTTGTTTTTTTGGCTTGAAGAGTATATTCCAAATTATAGATTAGATTTATCACAAGTCAAAAATATTAATAAGTCAGAGATTAAATTATTAATTAACTCATTACAAGAATGGAAAAAACAAAAAATAAAAAGAGAAAAGCATGAAATATCTTATGAGGAATATTTAAACTGGAAATTAAATTATGAAATTAAAGGAGAAAATAGATTATGAATGATAAATTAATTAAAGTTAATCTAAGCAAGATAGATAATTTTAAAGAACATCCATTTTTAGTAAATAATGATAGTTCGTTAATGGAATTAGTTAAAAGTATTAAAGAAAATGGATTGTTGAATCCTATGGTGGTAAGAGAAAAAGAAAATGGAAGATATGAATTAATATCTGGTCATAGAAGAAAGAAAGCATTAGAAATTTTAGGAATACAAGAAATAGAAGTTGTATTAAAAGAACTTAATGATGATGAAGCTACAATATTTATGGTGGATTCTAATATATATAGAGAAAGAGTTTTGCCGAGTGAAAAGGCATTTGCTTATAAAATGAAAATGGATGCTATAAAACATCAAGGGAAAAAAACATGTGCAACTGGGTTGCATAAGTCAAGAGATGCAATTGCAAATAGTGAATCTGGAGAAATGGTAAGAAGATATATAAGATTAACTTATTTAATACCTGAATTATTAACATTAGTTGATGAAACAGTTTTAAAAACAAATAAAAACGGTCTTACTATGGGAATAAAGCCAGCTGTAGAATTATCTTATTTAGGATTTGCAGAACAAAAACTGGTATTAGGAGTTATTGAATATTGTTTGGTAACACCTAGTCATGCACAGGCAATTAAAATTAAAAAGATTGCAAAAGGTAAAAAAATTGATTTTGACATATTAGAGGGAATATTAAATGAAAAGAAGGGAAATCAAAATGATAAAATATCTTTCAATAAAGAAAAGATAGAAAATGTTTTGCCACCCGAAATAAAACAAAGAGATAAAAGATATGTGGAACAATATATAATAAATGCAATTATGGAATATAATAAATTAAATAAAAGTGAAGAAGAAAATATAATTGTTCAAGATTTAATTTTTTAAGTTTGACTTATAAGTTGAACTTTTTCTTTATATATTTATTCAAAATCAGGCTTTTAGTATCGGATAAGTAAAACAAAATAAATACTTTCAAACAGGAAAAAATAATTTTTTTCAAAAAAGAGTTGACACCACCCCAAATAAGTGATATATTATATTCAGAAAGCGAAAAGGTGGGGTAACCCCAAATAAAGAAAGAAGGTAATAACATGTCAGATAAAGAAAGACAAAATATAATTGATTTATTTAGAAATAATATGAAAGGTTATTTAGCAATTAACGATATTCAAGAAGCAATAACAAGTATTACATATTTGTTTTGGAATGCAAAATATGTGGTTAATTCAAAATTAGAACTAACAGAAGACAATAATAAATTGGATTGTTATTTACAACAAGGAACAAAAGATAATCAAGATTTTATATGGAATATTTGTAACAGTATTAGATCATGCATAGTTGAATCAAATTTATATAATATTTTAAAATACTTAAATAATCTTTCTGAAAAAGAAATAATTGATGTTATATGTGAGGATTATGGTATGTTTTCTAGATATAATATTTCTACACCAAAATCAATAAACGAGTTAACATATCAGATTTTTGAAAAAAATAATAATAATTCTGAAATTCTTGATATATGTTCTTACACAGGTAATTTTTTAACTTATTATGCAAAAAGAAAAACTAATTATAAATTTACAGGTATAGAAATAAATACAAAAAGTAATATAATTGCTCAAGAAAAAATGAATGCTTTAAGGGTTGACAACAAGTTGATTGATAATAATGTTTTTACTTATAAGTTTACAAAAAAATATGACAAAGTTTTCTGTAATTATCCATTCGGTTTAAAATTTAATCAATCTGACTTAGATTTAATTAATAAAAATCATAATGAATTAAAATATGAATTTACAGGAAGAATATCTTCTTGCTGGGCATTTGTTAATTCTGTAATTAATTCTTTATCAAAAGATGGAAAAGGTATTGCAGTTATGAATAATGCTGGTCTTTATAAATTACCTGATGCTGAATATAGAAAATTATTAGTTGATAATGGTTTAATTGAAGCAGTTATATCTTTACCAGAAAAAATATTTGCACCATATACAAGTATTCCAGTAACTTTATTAGTATTGAGTAGAAATAACAAACAAATCAAATTTATAAATGCAGAAAAAATGATATTAAATAAATCTACTAGTAGATTTATGAATGAATTAGATGTAGAAGAAATATTAAAAGAATATAATGCTAATTCTAATACAAGTAATACAAAAATAGTTAATCTTGAAGATGTAAAAAATAATAATTATAGCTTATATACATCAAATTATATGGAAATTGAAAAGATAGAAATTAAAAATCCAATGAAATTAAATACGATTTGTAAAGATATATATAGAGGTTATCAAGTATCCTCAAATGAGATTAAACAATATTCAGAAAATATTAATGGTAGAGAAGAATATCAAATAGTAAATATTACTAATATAACAGACGGAAATATTGATTCTGATCTAACAAAAATATACCCTGATACAGATAAAATGGATAAATACTTACTTCAAGATAAAGATTTATTAGTTTCTTCTAAAGGAACATTATCTAAATTTGCTGTTGTGGAAATAAAGAATAATGAAAAATATATTCCTAGTGGTAACTTTACTATACTTAGATTAGATACAAATTTTATAAATCCTTATTACTTAAAAATATTTTTTGAAAGCAATAAAGGAACAGCTATTATTAATTCAATAAAAAGTGGAGGAATTTTACCAGCTATAAATTTGAGTCAATTTAAAGAAATTAATGTTCCTGTACCATCTATTGAAGAGCAAAATAGAATAGTCAATAGATACTTAGCAAAAACAGATGAAATCAAAATGATAAAAAATAAATTAAATAAACTTGAAGAAAATCTATCTGATATTGCAAATGAGGAATTTTAGTAGGTGATAATATGTTGGATTATACTGAACTAGAAAAGATTATTGATAAATTTAGAGAAGAATTAACATTGGCTAATAGAATAGGAAAAGAAGAATTAGAAAAATTTTTATCTAATCACAATATATCAATATTAAATGAAAAAGAAAGTTTTTCATATTGTGATTTAAAAACAGCTCAAATATTAGTTGTAGGACAGTTGAATATTAAAATTAAAGATGTTAATGGAATTTGTAAAAGTTTGGGTATTGAACCAGATAGATTAGTTTATGTTCCATACGATGAGGTAACTAATTATTCGTTTGATAATTTAAGATTTAGTAACAGATATTCGGATGTTATATTTGGAGCTACTCCTCACAAAGGAAATGGTATAGGTGATAGTACTAGCATTATTACTTATTTAGAAAATAATGCATCAGAATTTCCCAATGTTATTAGAGCATGTGATAGCAATGGCTTGAATCTCAATAAAACATCTTTAAAAAATTCATTATTAAAAACCCGTTTTTACCTAGAAATGTGCAATTAAACTAGGTAAAATATGGTATAATAGTATATGAGTATTTATTATAAAGGAAGTGATTATATGGCAAATAAGATACTAATACCAACACCATCTATTGATGAAGTTGAAAAATATTTAAAAAAATGGGATTCTTTAGAAAATTATGTTCTTCAAGAAAATAGTTTAAATAAATTATTTTATGAATTAGTACCAAACAACAAATGTATGGAAGATGTATTAATAAAAGCAAGTACTTTAAATGATTTTTATAGTACTAATATATTTTCTATTTTCCCTGTAGCAAAACATATTTTAAACTTAGATATTGATGAAAGATTAAAGAATGGTGATCCACGATTGGTAAATGAAATATCTCAAATAAAGATTACTGGTAAGTCTAAAAACTTTTACTCATTCGCAACAAAGTATTGTTCTCACCATTACCCATTAAGTTTTCCCATATATGATAGTTATGTTGAAAAAATTTTAATTTATTTCAGAAACAAAGATCACTTTCTTGAATTTGAAAAAATTGACTTAAAAGATTATGAAAAATTTAAAAACATATTAATTAAATTTGCTGAATTTTATAAAATAGATAATTTTAATTTAAAGGATTTAGATAGGTATTTATGGCAATTAGGCAAAGAATATTTTCCGAAAAGCTATAGAAAGGAGAATCAAAATGATAAATAAAGAAGCCTTAGCAAGAATTAGTATAAATAAGTTATTAGAAGATGCTGGTTGGAGATTTTTCCCAAATGAAAAAGGGATGGCTAATATCCAATTAGAACCGAATGTAAAAATTACACAATTAGATTTAGATGGTATAGAATTAAAAAAGAAGAAAAATGGATTTATAGACTATTTATTGTTAGATGAATATGGTTCACCATTTGTTGTTGTAGAAGCAAAAAAAGATGAAATTCATCCTTTAGAAGCAAAAGAACAAGCAAGAAAATATGCCAATAGTTTAAGGTGCAAATATGTTATATTGACCAATGGTGCAATACATTATTTTTGGAATTTAGAAAAAGGAAATCCCGAAATGATTACTACATTTCCTACTTATGAAAGTTTAAAGGAAAGTAAGGCACTAACTTCTGACACAAGTAATATTGCTAATATGAATATTGATAAATATTTTGTAGCATTAAGTCAAGAACCATCACTTGAAATTAGTAGTGCTTGGAAAACAGGAGATGATGATTTAATTTTCAAATATTGTATGGAAAACGATATTAGAGTTTTAAGACATTATCAATTAGGTGCAATTAAATCAGTTCAAACAGCAATCAAAGACGGGAAAACAAGATTCTTGTTGGAAATGGCAACTGGAACTGGTAAAACTTTAACTTCTGCGGGAATTATAAAGATGTTTATAAGAAGTGAAGTTGCTAAAAGAGTATTATTTCTAGTTGATAGAATAGAACTTGAAAATCAAGCAAAAAAAGATTTAAGTAAATATTTATCTAAAGATGGAATAAAGGTTGATATTTATAAAGAAAATAAACAAGATTGGAATAGTGCCGATGTTGTTATTAGTACAATTCAATCATTTACTACTGATAATAAATATCAAAAAATATTTACACCTACAGACTTTGATTTGGTTATATCTGATGAAGCTCATAGAAGTATTGGTGGAAATAGTAGAGCAGTATTTGAATATTTTTTAGGATATAAATTAGGATTAACAGCGACTCCTAAAAATTACTTAAAAGGAGTAGAATTTGATGAAACTGATCCAAGAGAACTAGAAAGAAGAATAATGCTTGATACATATCATATTTTTGGATGTGATAGTGGTAATCCTACATTTAGTTATACCTTAAATGATGGTGTTAAAGATGGGATATTAGTTAGTCCTACAATAGTAGATGCCAGAACCGATATTACTACTGAATTATTAAGTGAAGAAGGATTAACAATTGATTCTTCAACAGATAATATTGAAATGACAATAACTTTAAAAGATGGAAGAAAGACAAAAGTATTAAATGAAAAAAATTATGAAAAAGACTTTTTCTCTGAAGCAACTAATAAAGTATTTTGTATGACATTTATGGAAAATGCTTTAAGAGACCCAATTACAAATGAAATTGGTAAATCTATTATCTTCTGTGTTAATCAAGCTCACGCAAGAAAAATTACTGAAATATTAAATGATATAGCAGATAAAATGTTCCCAAATAAATACAATTCGGATTTTGCAGTTCAAATTACTTCAAATGTAATGGATGCTCAACAGATGACAATTAATTTTGCAAATAACAAATTAAATGGGTATTCAAAATGGAATGAAGATTACGAAACTAGTAAGACTAGGGTAGCAGTTACAGTTGCAATGATGACTACTGGTTATGATTGCTCTGATATTATTAATTTAGGATTAATGCGACCAATCTTTAGTCCAACAGATTTTATTCAAATGAAGGGAAGAGGAACAAGGCTTCATACATTTAAGTACAAGGATAAGAAAATAAAAAAAGATACATTTAAAATATTTGACTTTTTTGCAACATGCGAATACTTTGAAAAAAAATTTCAATATGATGAAAAGTTGACTTTACCTAAGTATATTGAAAGACCAACGGGAGGAACAATTGATCCAACTGTTATTGATAAAATAGTTAATACAGGTACTGATTTCTTGTTAACAATTGAAGAAGAGAAGATTCCTGAAACAGGAATGTTAATAGACAGAAAATTATATACAAAGTTTGAGGATAAGGTAAGACAAGATCCAAATGTTAAGAAAATGATTAAAGATTTAGATGTTGAAAAATTAGAGTGGTATTTAAAAGAAAATGTTTTTGATAAACCAACTGAATATTTTAATATTCCAAAATTAGAACAATCATTAGGAATGGATAGAAGAATTACTGTAAAAGAAGTAGCATTAAATATTTTAGGATTGTTAACTGGTTATAAATCTAAAAAAGAGAAATTAGTAGATGAGTTTAATAATTTTAAATTGCTTAACAAAGAAGAATTAGAAAAGTATGCTGGTAAACAAATAGATGATATTGAAGTTGTTTTTGAAGCGTATATAGTAGATGAGTTTGTAAGAGAATGCGTTTATTCAAAACAATATTCAAAGTTAATGAACTCAGTTATAAAAGATAATTTAAAAGAGATAGCAGATATTAGATTAAAAAATAAGCCTTTATTAGAATATATTAAGGATTATGTAGCAGAGAATGATATAAATTGTGATAATTATAAAAGGAGGTAAATATGGCAACACAAAACATATCTAAAGCAATTAAAGATTTGAGAGATACAATTGTTGGTAAAGTACCTTTACCAAATGATCAAGTTGATCAAATTACACTAGCTTTATTATACAAATTTATGGATGATATGGACCAAGTAGGAATTGTTATGGGAGGAGTAGCAACTTTCTTCTCTGGTGAGTATGAAAAATATAGTTGGAAAAAGATCATGAGTCCAAGTAAGGGGGCTCAAGAAAGATATAATTTATATGCAGAAGGGTTAGAAAAATTTTATTCTAATTCTGCATTACCTGATACATTCAGAAGTATTTTTAAAAATGCAACAATTCCTTATAGAGATGCTGAAACTTTAACTAATTTCTTAAAAATTATAGATGCAAATTTTGATTACAATGAAGATTCAGAACAATTAGGCGATGCATACGAATTATTATTAAATATATTAGGTTCTAGTGGTGATTTGGGAATGTTTAGAACACCTAGACATATTATTGATTTTATTGTATCCGTTGTGGAACCAACTAAAGATGATAGAATATTAGATCCTGCTTGTGGAACTGCTGGATTCTTAATATCAGCATATAAATATATATTAAATCAAAATTTAGATGACAATGGAAAAAGTAATTTAACTTTTGATGAAAAAAATACAGTATTAAAAAATATTACTGGATATGATATTGCTCCATCAATGGTAAAAATATCAGAAATGAATTTATTTCTACATGGGGCAAGCGAACCTAAAATTTATGAATATGATACTTTAACCAGTGATGATAAATGGGGAGATAAATACGAATGCATTTTAGCTAATCCTCCATTCATGACTCCAAAAGGTGGAATTATTCCTCACAATAAATTTAGTGTTAAATCTAGCAAATCTGAAATATTGTTTGTAGATTATATTGCTAATCACTTAACTAGTCAAGGAAAGGCAGGAATAATTGTCCCAGATGGAGTAATGTTTAAACAAGAAAAAGCATTTACATGCGTTAGAAAAGATTTAATAGAAAATAGTTTATGGTGTGTGGTATCACTCCCAAATGGTATATTTCAACCTTATGCTGGCGTATCAACTTCTATATTATTTTTGGATAAAAAAATTGCAAAAGAAAGAAAAGAAATATTATTTGTAGAAATGAATAATGATGGTTATTCTTTAAATGCAAATAGAACACCAATACCTGGTAATGAAATTCCCGAATTATTAAAAAATATTCAATTATATAAGCAAAATAAAGAATTTGATTCTGATAAATTATTTACTGTTTCTAAAGAGGAAATAAAAAATAATGGATATGATTTAACTATTAATAAATATAAAGAATATGATAATGTTAACATAGAATTTGAAGAGCCAAAAATTGTATTAGATAGAATTAAAACAAGAAATCAAGAATATGAAAATTTAATAAAAAAAATAGAGGATTTGTTATGATTTTAAAAAATGCAATAAAAGTTTTAAGTAAATCATCAATTAAAGCAGGCGATGGAAAAGAAAAGGGAGAATTTCCTCTATATACTTGTAGTTCTGTTGTTAATAAGTATTTAGATGATTATATGTGTGAAAAAGAAACTGTAATTGTAAGCACTGGAGGTAATTTTTCAATTCATTATGTTAATCAAAAATTCAATTATTCAACTGATTGTTTAGCATTTACTAATAACGAGAATTTCAAATTAAAATATATATATTATTATTTATTAAGTAAAAAAAGAATCATTGACAATATGTTTAGAGGCTCTGGATTAAAACACTTAAATCGTAATGAATTTTTAGCAATAGATATAGAGTGTTTAGATTTTAATACTCAAAATAAGATAATTGAAGAATTAGATATTATTAATGATGCAATTCTTAATAGAAAAGACCAACTTCAAGATATTGAAAAATTAATTCAATTTCAATTTGTGAATATGTTTGGTCAACTTGACTCTAATATTTTTCCAATTAAAAAATTGTCAGAAATAGCTAATGTTGGTTCTAGTCATAGGGTATTTACTTCAGAATTTGTGAAAGAAGGAATTCCATTTTATAGAGGAACAGAAATATCTCAGTTATCAAATGGGATAGTCCCTAAAGATTGTTATTATATCTCTAAAGAACATTACAATAAACTTTGTAATGATAATACAAAACCAAAAGTTGGTGATTTGTTATTACCATCAATATGTGATAAGGGTCAAATATGGTTAGTTGATACAGAGGAACCATTTTATTATAAAGATGGTAGAGTTTTATGTATATCATTAACTGATAGTAATATAAACAACAAGTATCTTTATTACTATATGAAATTAAAAACTATGTCAGAATATATTAAACTAGGTAAAGGGACAACATTTGCTGAATTTAAAATATTTATATTGAAGAACTTTGATATAAGTATTCCACCTATTGAATTACAAAATAAATTTGAAAATTTTATAAATCTTTTATTAGAACAAAAAAATAAAATATTAGCAGATATAAAAGACCTAGAGAAATTATTAGAAATAAGAATGAATAATTATTTCAATTAAAAATAACAGTATTTATACCGTTATTTTTTTCTGCCTAAAAGTTCATCTGCAGATACCTTGAATTTAGTACATATTACTTGCAATGTTAAAGTACTAATCAATCTATTACCCGTTTCGTATAGAGATAGGGTAGATTGAGCGATTCCACATTCTTTAGCAAATATTGATTGAGAATAACCTGCTTTTTCTCTAAGTTGTTTTATCATTTTACCGATATTAGATTTATTAAGTTTGGGAATTTTAGAATATTGTTTATTTGCTCTAGATATACCTAAAATATAATCAACTGATAAATCATATTGATTACATATTTTTACAACTTGTCTTAAAGGTATGGAATCATTTCCATTCTCCCAATTTGCCACAGTTCCTTTAGTAACTCCTAAAACATATCCAAGTTCTTCTTGTGTCATTTCAAGATTTTCTCTGCAGTGTTTCAAATTATTATTAATTAACATTATTTATCACCATATTAATTTTCCCATTAAAAAGAGAAATATTACGAAAAGTATGGGTATTGCAATAATTTTGTGTTATACTAGTAGTAGCAGTACAAAATAATTTTGAAGGAGATTGACATGAGGAAAGAACGGACCGTTTCTAATATGGAGCAAATAAAAAGAATGAAAGAATATGCATTAAGTGATGTGTATTCAAATGGTAGTGATTTATATAAATTACTTGATAAGAAAAAATTAAACTCTTTAATAGTAAAAATTAAAGAGGAAAATATAGATGCTAGTAAATTAGTGTTTGGAAAAGATACTATTAGCTTAGAGGAAAGATTTTTAGAGAATGTAGATAGATATATTACATATATTAGAGATAATTTTTATTTTAGTAGTACTGAACAATTTTTAACTATTGAAGAAAGTCTTAAAAATAAATATGCAAAAATATTGTTATGTAAAGACAATATTCATAGTGCAAATAATCAATATGAGAGAATAAAAAAGTACACTTGTGGATTTATTAGAATGTATCTTTATAATTTTTATACAAATATAAATATATTTTCTAAATTATATGAAGATAACATCTATACAAAAAGATTAAAGAAAGAGTTATCCAAATACGATTTTGATGATGATCAAGATATTTTTGAAATAGAGAAGATATTTACAAAAATAGTGTATATAAGAAGAAATAACATATATAATTGTTTTATTTCTATAAATGAAATAGAAAGAAAACATTATGATTTTTATGCTTTTCAATTAGAATGGTGCTTAAAAGATTATTATAGTTTGAATTGGAATCAAAGATTCAAATATGGAATTGAAGATAATTTCTTTATTGCAGAAAATGGCAGTACAATATTATTTAATATTTTAGACAAGAGAAAAGATAAATATATAATAGAATTTGCAGTACAAAGCCCTTACTTTTCAGCAAAATTAAATAATTTTTGTATGAATAGTAATGAATTTGATAAATTACTAAACAGATTTAAAAAATGTTATTTGACTAGTAAAGATAATAATGAGCTAGATGAAGAAATGGATTTTATTGATTCAGCAATTTCATTTAATTTTTGGAAAGATAAACAAAACTATGAATTAGTTGAATTAAGATTTCATTTTAAAAGGACAACAGAATATTACAATGTATCACTTGAAAGAAGTGATATAAAATTATTTATTAATTTATTAGAAAATGCAATTAAAGATATTTAGAAGGATCACTAAACTGTGATTCTTTTCTTTTGTTAATAAAAATGTTATAATTAAATAGTAGTAGGCTAGCAAATGTTAGCAAAAATTTTAAAAGCAGTAATGACTTATTTTTGTTGTTACTGCTTTTATTTTTAGGAAGTGAAAAAAATATGTAGAAAAAAGGGAGCAATGAAAGTTATACTCAGTAATGCATCATGGAAAAGTATAATTTTATCCTCATTGAATTTAGCATTATTATTTATAACTAGTAATTAGCATAAGCAGTACCAGTCTAATTACATTGGCAGTATTTATCCATTGCTATGGTGATGCTTATGAGGATAGTATGCAGTAAGGTTCATATTAAAAAAGAAATAATAATTGAAGGTGTCAAAAATATTCTAGATAGGGATATTTTTGACACCTTTTTTTGTTTAATAAAAGTTTACTTATTTATTCGTGGACCACCTTATCAATTTGATTAAAAAAATTGAATTGATAAGGAGAATAAAATGGATAAACATGTAAGTAGAAATAAGGATAAATATAATCCTTATACTTTAGAAGTTAATATAGAAAAGAGTATATATATTTGTAAATTTAAAGATAGTAAAAATATTTTACAAGAAATAAAAATAAGTAAAGAAGTTTACGAGGCTTTTGATAAATTTGAACTTGAAGATATTTCACAAATACATAAAATAAGAAAACATATAGAACATAATGAAGTATATGAAGAAACACTCTTCCACAGAGCAATAATAGAAACTAAATCGGTAGAAGACGAAGTTGAAAATATACTGCTTAATGAAGAATTAAAAAATGCTATAAAGCTTTTAAATGATATTCAAAAAAGAAGATTAATTAAATATTATTTTGAAGATAAATCATTAGAAGAAATAGCACTTGAAGAAGGAACATCTCATCAAGCAATAAGTAAAAGTATTCATAAAGCAAAAGAAGAAATTCAAAAAAATTTAAAAAAATAAAAAAATTGGGTTGCAAAATCGTTTTCAAAGTGCCAAACAAGTGAGAAGGATGAATAAATCTTTTCTCACTTGTTCTTTGAAAATTTAATTGCATTTACTAAATACATTCCTATTATAACTGGAAACGGTTAGCACATTAGTAGATTCGCTTGTCGGTAAAAATCTGACTATAAAAGGATAGTAGTTCTATCTTCTGCCATGACAAATAATAGGGATAATGATACTCCTGCTTAGCCACAATCTCAAATAATGGGAGCAGTTCTGTGAGAACCACAGAAGAGCATAGACTCGTGGAATTGATTAACTATCAATCGTTTAGTAATAATCCCTGTTGAGGGTAGTAGGTAAAATATCAACAATGTAATTTATTAAGAAAGGATAAGATTATGAAAGAAAAAAATTATGAAGTTAGTTTAAAAGTAGTTAAGGAAATAAAAATGTTAATACAATCAGCATCTTATGATGAAGCTTTAAAAAGCATAGAGGATGTTGTTTTAAAAGGCGATTATGAGAAATTATTTACTAAAGAACAAACTAGAAATTATGTTCAGGTCAATAAAGTGAGTAAGAGACCTTTGTTTTGTAAAAAAAGAGGATTTGTGTTTTTAAAAAAATGATGGTAACATCATGATGAGGTGAACTTATGAAAAAAATTATAATTCCAGTTATATTATTTGTAATTATTATAATTGGTGTATCCTGTTTTATGTTCTATTCAAAAACTAAAAATATAGAAGAAGTAACAAATGAAAATGTTGTTGATACCAATACAAATATAGAAACCAATAAAGGTGTTACTGAATCTAGTGATGAAGATCAAGAAACAAAAGAAACAGAAAATTTTAATGATTTAACTAATTCATCTACTATTAAAGAATCTAAATCTGAAGAAAACAAGGAAAATAAAAAGTCTGAAGAAAATAAAAGTAATAATAATATTAAACAGAACACTACAGTTGTAGAAGAACCAAAATCTGAGGATAGAAAAACCGCATGGGATGAATTGGGATTAAGTGAATATGATTATTATCATAAACCAATGTGGAATTGGCAAAGAATTGATTTTTCTATTGATGAATATAAAACAGAACAAAAAGCAAAAGAAGCATGTATATCTAAAGGAAATGAATATTTTGAACAAGGAATTGGATATTCTTGTTCTAGTGTTACAAGTTATGCTGGAACATATTTAGGTGAAATGCTTAAAACATTTTGACATCGTAATGATGTCTTTTTTTATGAAAGAAGGTGTTAAATTGAAAAGAAAAATTTTAAAGTACACTATGATTAGTGTATTTTTATTTATGGTTTTTTTAGGAATTGAAAAAGTCAATGCTGAAGTTTATTCAGGACAAGCAATATGGCCATCAGAACATATTTCAAATATATTTATTAGAAAATATAGAAGTGATGGATATATTAAATATCAACAAGCAAGATTTATGAGAAGAAGTGAAGATAATGCTTTTTTATATTGTCTACAACCATTCGTGGATATTGACAATAATCTTCCATACTATAATATTGCAAGGAGTGATTATGCTAGTGTATTAAATATTAGTGAAGAGCAATGGAACAGAATAGCTTTACTTGCTTATTATGGGTATCAATATAATGAAAATGGATATGATCATTCAAACAAAAAGTGGTATGCTATAACTCAAGTAATGATATGGAGAACAATTGAACCACAAAATAAGTTTGTATTTACTGATACATTAAATGGTAATGATTTGTCAGATAAATTCGCAGATGAAATAGCAGAAATGGATTCGTTAGTAAATAGTCATTATACAAGACCAAATTTTAATGTTGACAACTTAAACATTCCACTAGGTCAAAGCAAAACATTAACAGATTCAAATAATGTTTTAAAATACTTCAGTATTGCATCAACCGAAAATGTAAGTGCTAAAATTGAAGGTAATAATTTAATTTTAACTGCAACTGGTATTGGTGATGCAAAAGTTAATTTAGTAAAAAAAGCATCTAAACATTCTGCACCACCAATTGTTTATTTTAAAGAAGGTTCACAAAATGTTATGAGAGTAGGTTATTATGATCCACTTCCTGCACTATTTAATTTAAAAGTAATTGGAGGAAGAGTTGAAATTAATAAAAAGGATAGCGATACAAAAGACAATTATCCGCAAGGTAATGCTAGTTTAGAAAATGCCATCTATGGGATTTATAATACTAGCGGTGAAAAAATAGGTGAATTAAAGACTGATGCTAATGGCTATGCAATTAGTGATTATTTACCAAGTTTGGGAGAATTTTATATCAAGGAAATAACACCAAGTAAAGGTTATACTTTAGACAAAAATAAATATTCATTTGTACTTAATGAAAATGTTTTACTTGAAAGTTTAGATGTTTATGAAAAAGTAAAAGAAACTGATTTAACAATATTTAAAGTATTTGCTAATTCTAAAACAGGTATTTTAACTCCAGAGCCAAATGTAACTTTTGAAATATTTTTAAATAATTGTACTCCTAGACTTTTAAAAAGCAAGAGTACTCAAAAACAAATGGGTAATAATGTTTGTTATATTGATAAAATTACTACTGATAAAAACGGATATGCAGAAATAAAACTTCCTTATGGTAGTTATACATTTAAACAAATAACTAGTACACCTAATTATGAAAAAGTTGATGATTTTGAATTTGTTGTAGGAGATGACACAGATTCAAATACATACAAGTTAATTTCAAATGCTGAAATAACTGCTAAATTAAAAGTGATTAAAGTTGATAAAGATACAGGAGAAGTTATTCCAAGAAGTGGTATAACATTTAAAATAAAATCACTTGCGAGTGATGATTATGTTTGTCAAACAGTTACATATCCAAAAGCAGAAACTATATGTGAATTTAAAACTGATGATAACGGAGTATTAATTACACCATATCCTTTAATATCTGGAAAATATAAATTAGAAGAGGTAAATCAAGTTATTGATGGTTATTTATGGAATAAAGAATCACAAGAATTTGAAATAGGTGAAAATTCTAATTTGATAACTGACAATAAATATGGTGTATTATTTGAAACAAAATTTGAAAATCAAGCAGTTAAAGGAAAGATTGAAATTAATAAAAAGGGTGAAAAATTTGTTATAGATGATAATAAATATTCTTATGAAGAAATACCACTTGAAAAAGTAAAATATGGACTTTATGATGAGAATAAACAATTAATTGCAGAAGTAACAACAGATTCTAATGGATATGCAAAAATTGAAAACTTAAAATTGGGTAAATACTTCTTAAAAGAATTAGAAACAAATGGCAATCATGTTATTGATTCTAAGGAATATGAAGTAGAACTAAAATATAAGGATCAATATACAGCAGTAATATCTAAAGTCTTTAATTTTAGAAATAAATTATCTAAAGGAAAATTAGAATTTACTAAAAAAGATTTTACGACATCAGATACTATTCCAAATACTAAAATTGAGATTTATTTAAATGATAATGAAGAAAAACTTATTGGTGAGTATGTAACAGATAAAGATGGTAAAGTAATTATTGATAATTTACCTGCAGGTCATAAATATTTTATTCTAGAAAAAGAAGCTCCAGAAGGATATATTTTAAATACTGAAAAGATTGAGTTTGAAATAAAGGAAAATGGAGAAATAGTAAAATCTGAAATGACTAATACTAAAATTAAATCTAAATTAATAATTAATAAAGTTGATTCTAATAATAATCCATTAGCTGGAGTAGTTATTGGTATCTATGATTTAAATGATAATCTACTTGGTGAGTATACTACTGATGAAAATGGTATTATAGAATTGGAATTAGAATACGGAAGTTATTATTATAAAGAAATTTCTACACTTGAACATTATGTTTTAAATAATGATAAAAATTATTTGGATTAGTGGGATTGGGGATAATCTTATATGAAAAGAAAAAAAGAAAATAAAATAGTATTAATTATAGGATTTATACTAATAATAATTTCAGTTTTTATTTTTACTTTTGATATTTATAAAAATACAAAAAAAGAAGTACAAGAAGTTAAGATGGTAGATGACTTCTTTATAGAAGAAGAACACTCTGAGGAAGTTATTCCTCCAGAGCAATTAAAAGAGGAAGATAATAAAAAATCTTCCTCACCATCTTATAATTATATTGCTATTCTTGAAATACCAAGTATAGATTTGAAAAGAGGTATTGTTGATTATAATAGTAGATATAATAATGTTAAGTATAATATACAAATAATTGAACATTCACAAATGCCTAATGTTGAAAATAGTAATTTAATACTAGCAGGACATAATGGAACGAGTGGTGTTTCTTTTTTTAGAAACTTATATAAATTGAAGGAAGATTCATTAATATATATCTATTATGATGGAATTAAATATATTTATAAACTAAATAATTCATATGATACAGATAAAGATGGTAAGGTTGAAATTGTAAGAAATAGATATAAAAATACGATAACTCTTATTACTTGTAAAAAAGGTACTAAAGATAAGCAAACTATCTTTATAGGGTATTTAGTTGATAAGGTGGAGTATTAGTGTATGAAAAATATTCTAAGATACCTTTATCAATTAAAAATAATACGAATTTAAGTAGTAATGCAAAATTACTATATGGAGATATTCAACTATTATGTTATAAGAATGGATATTGTTTTGCTACTAATAAACACTTAGCTGAAAGTATTTCTGTTACTGAAAGAACTATTACAAGAGTATTAAGTGAACTTGAAAAAAATAATTTAATAAAAATAGTGTATTTGAAGAATAAGAGAAATATTTATTTAGTGTCTAGGGTAGAAAATATTTCCATCTAGGGTAGAAGATATTTCCATCCACGATGGAAGTTTTGTCTAACATAATATAATAAGTTAATATAAAGATTTAATATAACAAGAATATAAATAATAATTTAAATTAATATAAATATTTATACAGAAAGGATTTGATTATGAATGGTGTAGATTATAACGAAGTCATTATATCTGGAAACATCAATGTTATTAAGGATATAAATGATAATGACAAATATGTAAAATTTAGTATTGTATCTAAAAAATATTCAAGTAATTCTAATAGTAAAGTATATATAAGTCTAAATATACCAAAAGAACTTTATTATGAGAATCTTGATTATTTTTTTGTTAATAGCAAAGTATTTATTAAAGGATATTTAAACTCTTATTCTGTAAATAATAGAATGCAAAATTTTATAACTGTAACAAAGATTTCAGATAGTTATGATGATATTATTTATGGAAGAAAAGGACCTCGTATAAGATATGATCCAGATGGAGTTATGGTATGGAATGGGCAAAGATGTGAATCAAAAAAGGCTACAGAAGAAGAACAAAAAGAAATGAAAGAAATACTGAAAGATTTTAGAGGTGATGTTGATGGGCTATAGGTCTGAAGTTAGAATTATGACTACAAAAAAAGGTTTTAATGAACTAAATAAGTATGTAAAAAATTATTTAAGTAAATTAAATCATGATGAATATAACTTATTAGATAATTTAAAGTTTAAAGCAGAAAATGATTATGCAGTTTATTTTGGTTGGAGTTGGGTAAAATGGTACAGCAGTTATGATAGTGTTAGTGCTATTGAATCTGGTTTAAATCATTTAAGAGAAAAGGATATGTCTTTTCGCTTTGCTAGAATTGGAGAAAACTATGATGACTATGAGGAAGATAGTCATGAAAGTGAAAAAGAAGATGAACAGGATTTGGAATATCCATCAATGATTAGAGAGTTTGATGATTCTTATGTTATTGAAGAAATGGAAAGAGTAAGTCCTGTTAAAGAATATGAGTGTAATGAAATATGAAAGGAGGGGATTTAGATGTCAAAAAAACTTAGAGCATTGTTAGTTAAAGAAAATGAATTGCCTGTTGAAGTAGAAATACCAAACAATTTAACCTCATTACAAAAACAAGTTGATGGATATATAGAATATTTTTATATGCCTAACATTGAAGATGCAGTCATTATTTGTAATGAAGAAGGTAAAATTAATGGTATGGGTCCTAATAGAGAGGTTGGAAGAGATATAATCTTCGGACCTTTTTTAATTGTAGGCGATGATGCAAATATTGGTGAGAATACTTCTTTAACTGATGAACAAATAACTAAGTTTAAAGATATGTTTAATGAGAAGTCAATTAAAATGACTTATGAAAAAATAGTTAAATTAAAATTAGGTATTCAAGATGAATATGAAATGTAAGAAAGGATAAGGTGATTATTATATTGAATAATTATATGTGTGTTGGAAGATTAGTAGGTGATCCAGAATTAAAAGAATTAGAAAGTGGAAAAAAAGTAACTAATATTACACTTGCTGTTCCAAGAAGTTATAAAAATGAAAATGGAGAATATGAAACAGATTTTATAGATTGTACTTTATGGGATGCAGTTGCTAAAAATACTTCAGAATATTGTAAGAAGGGTGATTTAATCGGAATTAGAGGCAGACTTGAAACAAATGTCTATGAAACTGATAAAGGCGATAAAGTAAAAAAATCATATGTAGTTGTAGAAAGATTAAGTTTTCTATCTTCAAAAACTAAACAAATTGATGATTCTGAACCTGAAATGGAATAAGGGGTAGATTTTTCTACCTCTTTATATATTAGATTGGAGGAATGATATATGTTAAAAAAGAAAAATAGAGGTGTAAATATTGCCTAAACTTATGCTAAATACCATAGTTGAAAAACTTAGTGGTAATGTAAGTTTATTAAAAATAGAAAAATTAGATGGTGGTAATTATAATATAGATTCAATTATTAAAGCTATTCAAACTTTTTCAAATTGGGCTTTAAGAGTAGGTATAGCACTTGCAGGTGTTTCACTTATTATTGGATTTATATTATATGCAGTTGCTGATGTAGATCAAAAGCAAAGAGTAAAGCAAAGAATAATTCAAACTATGTTTGGTATAATTGGTATTATTTTAGCAATATCTATTGTTAATTTAATTATTGATTTATTTTAGGAGGAAAAATGTTATTAAAAGCATTAGACCTTTTAAGAAGATTAGGTTGGGGAATAATTGATTTTATTTATAATCTAATAGATACATTATTTGAAGTTTTAAAATCTCTAAATGCTTACAATATTATAGATAGTGTTGCAGATAATTCTATGTTTTCAAATTTTCATAAAGGAATAATTGCGATTGCAGTAACTCTTTTGGGATTATTTGCATTATATAAGTTTGTTATGAAAATAATGGAACCTGATGAAGGATTATCTATACAACAATTAGTAACGGAAATATTTAAGTCAACATTATTTGTTTTATTATCAGTATTTTTATTTGCAGAAGTTGCTACCTTTTCAATTAAGTTAAGTAGTTGGACAGCAAGTATATTTTCTAGCAATGATGTTACTATATCTGATAATATGCTAACTATGTTTGTAGATTATACAGATCAATATAAAGTTAGTGATGAATTTAAAGCAGATGATTATACTAAATTTATAAAAGATAATTCTTTTACAAATGCTCAAAAATATAATGATAAATTTGTTACTAATGATAAATGGATTTTACCAGATGAAAAGGATTATAAATATAGTATTAATTGGATTCTTGCAATAATAGTTGGAGGATTCTTTTTATATGCTTTGTTTTTTTCAGGAATGATGTTAGCTCGTAGGCAATTAGAGTTTTTATTTTTATTTGTAATTAGTCCTGTTGTGTTTGCAACTTCCATAGGAAATAAGCAAAGAAGAAGTGCTGTAATAGAGCAATTAGTGTCATTAATGCTTCAAGGTGCTGTTGTAATGTTAATCATTAGTTTGACAGGTATTGTTATGAAAGAAATTGCTGGTACAACATTCTTTACTGATAATACATTTAAAGATATTTTAGTAAAATCATTAATGTATATTGGAGCTGGAACATTCTTACTAACTGGATCTCAAGTAGTTAATAGATTCATAGGTGGTAATGTATCTGCTAATAGTGGAAGAGAGCAACTTATGAGTTTAATGGGATTTGGACAAGCAATGAATACAGCAACATCAGCAGTTGGTGGAGCAGGTATTGGAGCTGGAATGGTAGGATTAGGTGTTGCAAGTAGTGGTGTTGGATTAGTTGGAGGTAATAAAGCAGTTAAAAGTATAGGAAATGCAATTACAAATTTTGGTAATAAAATTTCTAATAATGCCAATAATCCAAAGAGTGCAATGGGTAAGATAGGAAACTTTATTTCTAAAACTGGTGCATCAATAGAACAAAAAACACCATCTGCATTAGGAAAGAATTTAAGACACGGTGGTATGTCAAATATTAGAGGCTCTGTTAATAGTTTAATGCCACAAAGAGCAATGTATAGAAATAGATATAAAAGTAGGTGATAGAAATTGTATATAACTATAAATAGCATAAAAAAGACATTAGGCAAGTATATAGAATTAAATGATTTATATATAGGTATTCCTATGATTATGATATTTCTATCATTATTTGCCTTTTCTACACATAAATTGTTTTCAATTATATTTTTAACGATTTGTGTATTTTTAATGATTCCAATTAATTTATCTAAAAAAAATAGAATGTATAAAGTATTGG
>OHKK01000332.1_pt1 | contig 26982 bp, 19 predicted proteins | sample 1568811 | NCBI WGS metagenome assembly OHKK01 (sample SAMEA3879568, study PRJEB24766) | human gut metagenome | biome: human-associated habitat; feature: feces | place: USA | collected 1985/1987
GCCCTGAACCGCCATTCGCTGGATGCCCGCATACCGGCCAATACCGTGGTTCTGGTGCACCACCAGATCGCCCGGCGTGATCTCGGTCAGGCTGTTCAGGGCATCTTTGGCCTTTTTACGCTTTTTCTTCTGGGAGCTGGTCTCGCCAAAGGCACGGCCTGTCAGCAAAGCATACTTGGCAAACGGAAATTCGCACCCAGCGGAAAGGTGCCCTGCCAGAACCTGCACCAGCCCGGCAGCGGGGGCTGCTGCAGCATCGGTGGTAACCAGAATGCCTTTATCGCGCAGGTCGCGTGCCAGACCGGCTGCGGCACGGTCGGTGCCGGCCAGCAGGGTAACGGTATAACCGGCATCGCACAGCGGCTTCAAATCCTCCAGCAGCCCGGCGACTTCGCCATTCCAGGCAGGCAGGGCGTGAGCCGGGGCATTGATGATATCTTTCAGCGGCTGATCCGGCATGCTGCGGGCAAAGTTCTCGGCACAGATGGTGCGGTAGTGTCCGGTTTTGGACCACAGGTAGCTTGGGTCCGCGTACAGGTTATCCAGCCCAGCGCAGAGGACGCCGTCCAGAATCAGGGATTTCAGTTCCTCGCCCCGGCGGTAGGCGGTCGCGCGGTCGGCTTCCCGAATGGAAGCAGGCTCTTCGGCCACAAGGATCGGGTCGTCAAAATAATCCAGCACGGTGGCGGGATGGGGGTAGCGCACGGCCAGGTATTTGTCCATGTTGACCGGCACGGCACCGCCATCCAGCAGGTCCAGATCGGCGGACATACAGTCTGCCATGGCGGTTTTCTTTTTGCCGCGCTGCTTGGCCAAAAAGGCCCGAAGCTGCTCGGCGGCATCGGCAGGCTTGCCGAACAGAACTTCCCGCGCGGGGCTCAGGTAAAACTTATCAATGGCATCCTCGCGGCGCTGGGTGGTCAGGTCAAAGGTGTGCAGGGTATCGATCTCATCACCCCAAAATTCCATACGAACCGGCATTTTCTGGTCGGGAGCAAAAATATCCACAATATCGCCGCGCACAGAGAACTGGCCGGGGCCATCCACCTGGGCCCGGCGGGTGTAGCCGGCACCAAACAAAGCGGCCAGCAGGTCATCCCGCAGCAGAGTATCCCCCGTATGGAGGGTGCGGGTGTTGGCGCAGAAATCCTCTTTTGGGGTGGTGAACTGGGTCAGGGCTTCCGCGGGCACAGCCACGGCGCGCAGCCGCCCGCCTACCAGCTCGCCCAGCACAGCCAGGCGGCGGTACTCGTATTCGCGGGCGGTGCCCTCAATGGGGCGCAGCACATAGTCCCGCGCCGGGAACACGGCGGCGGGAATGCCCAGCGTGTTCAGGTCAGCAGCAAAGCGGGTGGCTTCGGCCTCGCCGGGGGTCACGATGCATAGCGGCTTATCCAACTGGCGGCACAGCGCGGCATACACCTGTGCGCGGCCGGATGCGGGCAGCCCAAACAGGGCGCATGCACCTTTGCCGGAAAGCGCGTGGCTCAGTTTTTTGTATTCGGTTGTGGTGGTAAACAATGCGTCAAACATGGTGCCTCCTGCGCTTGCGCATGATAGGGCGGGTGATGTATAATTTTGAGGATACGAGTAATACGAGAGTTTTTGCCTCTTCTTTGAAAAGAAGGAATCGAAAAAGTTCGGCAGAATAAAGAAATCAAATAATGCTGCAATAAGGAGCAGAATATAGAAAGATGACAAAACATAAAAATGTAGCGCTGGATGAGCTGCGTATTCTGGCGGCGCTGATGGTGCTGGGCGTGCATACCGGGCAGAAAGTTGGCCTGGGGGATGCCGCCGCGGTTGGCGCGCAGGGGGTGCAGCTGTTTTTTGTGCTCAGCGGGTACCTGGCGCGGCCAGCCTGAGCCGCCACCCGGAGCCGCTGCCGTATTACCAGCGCCGCATCCGGCGGATCCTGCCGCTGTACTGGCTGGTGCTGGTGCTGCGCTGGCTGTTCGATGCGGTACGCTATCTGGCGGCGGGCGCCAGTGCAGCCCAGCTGTTTGGCCCCGGCGGGCCGTGCGGGCCGGGTTACCTGCGGTACTTTGTATTTTTGCAGATGTGGCTGCCCAGTGATAACTGGATGCTGTGGAACAACCGCAACGTGCTGTGGACGATGAGCGCCTTTGCGTTCTTTTATCTGCTGGCCCCGTGGCTGTACCGGCTGTGCAAACGCTTTTGGGGTGCGCTGGCGTTGCTGGTGGTCTGCCTTGCGGTGAAGGGCAGGATCGGCGGCTTAATTGAAAGCAGTCTGGCGGCTTTCCCGGCAGAAGCCAACATCAGCGAGTTCAGCGCAAAAACGCCGGTCATGACGCTGTACTGCTTTATCTTTGGCATGGCGGCGTTTGCGGCAGTGCGGGAGAACAAGCAGTTTTTATACGGGGCATTCTGCATTCTGCTGGCAGTGCTCACCAACTTCCAGCGGGCGGGGTTCGAGTGCGTGTTTACGGTGCTTGTTCTATTGGCCGTGCAGAACCCGCAGGGCGTTGGCCTGGCGGAAAATCAGAAGTTCGCCCAGGCCGTGGAATTTGTGGGGGCGGGCAGCTTTTGGCTGTACCTGGCCCACCCGCTGGTGCTGGAGCTGCTGCCCAACACCGCGATGGGCGGCGCAGCCGCGTGGCTGTGCTTCGCCGGGGTATATGCCGTCTGCCTGATGGTGTGCTATGCGCTGTATACGCTTTTTGTGCGCCGGTATGAGCAGCGCTTTGCGTAACCATTGTACTATATTTGCAGCAAAACGGCAAAGTGAATTTTGAGAGAAGCGTTGCATGGAACGACAAATGGCCGCTTTGGCATTTGTATGATTGGAAAAGCTGTGCTCTTATCTTGTAGAGAACGTGAGGACGAACATTGTTCGCCCGCGGACGTTGGCCGTATGCAGGGTGGAATATGTGGCAAGACCTGTCATGCGGGACGATGACGAGCATCGTCCCCTACAAATCATGTGCAGCGTTTATCACCATCGGCAAAGTTTTCCACAGTGCGCACACCCCTGCAGGTGTTCCATTAAACCACATCCCGTGTAATGATGGATTGCAAATTTGAAGTGAGAACACTTCCTTTGCGGGTATCTTACACAGAAAACAGGAAGGGGCGCACACTGTGCGCCCCTACGGAACGCCTATCCGCGCTCAGTGGTTGAATTTATTCTGCGCTTCGCCCAGCTTGCCGGCCATCAACAGGCGGCAGGCGGCTTCCACGTCGGTGTGGCGGCCGGTCACAAGCTTGGCGTCATCGGGCGGGAACTTGCCCAGCACCCAGTCAGCCAGATCATAATCCGGGCGCGGCTTGGCGCCAACGCCAATGCGGATGCGGTAAAAATCCTCGCCGCCGGTGGAAGCGATAATGCTCTTTAGCCCGTTGTGCCCGCCAGCAGAACCGGAGGGCCGGATGCGGATGTGCCCCGGCTCCTGTGCAATGTCATCGCACAACACAATAATGTGGTTGCGCGGGATCTTGTAAAATGCCGCGGCGGGGGCGATGCTCTGGCCGCTCAGGTTCATATAGGTCAGCGGCTTTAGCAGCATCACTTTGCGGCCGTCCACCTGGGCAATGCCGTAAAGGCCCTGCCATTTGCTTTTGTTGATCTCGCACCCCCAGGCTTCGGCCAACGCATCCAGCGCGGCAAAACCGGTGTTGTGGCGGGTGCCGTCATATTTCGGCTCCGGGTTGCCCAGACCGGCAATCAGCCAGTCTGCCCCGGAACCACCTCCAAATAGTCCCATAGTAAAAATCCTTATAGTAATTTTGTGATTTTAGTGTGCACCAAGGGCAAAGCGTTCCACTGTGTCCCGGATGGTATCCAGGAAGGATTCTGCACCTAAGGTGTTGACCTTGAAAAACACAGCCTGGCTGCCGCCGGATGTGATGGCGGAAAGCCGGATCTGCCCGTCAGCTTCCAGCAGGGTCAGGCTCATGGTAACACGGCCATTGCCAATGGCACTGTAGCGTTCGTATACCCGCACGGCACAGCGGCCGGTGCTGAAGTTGAAATCACTGGAACCTTCCAGCGTGGCCGAAACACTTTGTTTTACAACAGCGTCCAGCTCGGTCAGGATGGTGGTAAAATCCCCGGTCAGGGTGCGTTCCAAAATGGCCATGGCAGCAATCCTCCTTGCAGCAGGTCAGGGGGCATCAGTCGTTTTTCTTTTCGGCTTCCAGCTTCTGTTTTTTGGCAACGTATTTTTCCAGCTTCTTGGCGCCCCAGGCGGCAACTTCGGCCTGCTTGGCGCGCTCAATGCCCAGGGCACCGTCCGGCACATCGTGGCCGATGGTGGAACCGGCAGCGGTAAAGGCGCGGCTGCCCACCTTGACCGGCGCCACCAGGTTGGTGTTGCAGCCGATGAACGCATAATCGCCGATGGTGGTGCGGTACTTGCCCTCGCCGTCATAGTTGCAGGTTACGGTGCCGCAGCCAAAGTTGCAGTACTTGCCCACATCGGCATCGCCAATGTAAGTCAGGTGGCTGACAGTGTTGCCCTCGGCAAAGTTGGCGTTCTTGGTTTCCACATAAGCGCCCAGGTGCACGCCCTCATCCGTCACGGTGCCGGTGCGCACATGGGTAAAGGGGCCAATCTTGTTGTTGGGGCCCAGATGGCTGTCATAACACTGGCTGGCGTTCACGGTGGAACCGGCCTCAACAATGGTGTTCTCCAATAAGGTATTGGGGCCGATGACGCAGTTTGCCCCGATGACGGTTTTGCCGCGCAGGATGCAGCCCGGCAGGATCACTGCGCCGGGTGCAATCTCAACTTCGGGGTCAATAAAAACCTGGTCGCTGATGAACTCCACACCGTTCTGCAGGTGCTTTTCAAAAGTTTCTTCAAAGGCCGCTTTGGCGGCAAGGTATTTGGCTTTCGCTTCGGACATAAAAATACCCCTTTCTGTTTTGGGCCAAAAGAGTATACGGCCCTACAAAAAAGCCCCGGAACAGGGCTGAAGCCTGCCGGGGCGGGATGAATTGAAAAAGTGTTGCAGGATGTAATAAAATAATATTTCCCAACTTCTCACCCATTATAATTTACTGCATTTTTGGTCAAATTGCAAGAGCCTGACCCCAAAACTTTGTAAGATTTTCGGCGAAAATATTCGCCATTTATTTAACAATGTACTGGAAATTCCGGGCTGAGTCTGTTATAATGGACTTTGCAAGAGAGAAAATTCTTATTTTGCGGGTGTGCGCGGCACACCGGGAAGAAACCGTAATTTTGTTGGAGGTAACCTATGAGCAAGAAGTTTTTGTATTTGTTCAAAGAGGGCCATGACGCATTTGGCGGCGACCAGACGACCATGAAGAACATTCTGGGCGGCAAGGGCGCTGGTCTGGCAGAAATGACCCATGCCGGCATGCCGGTTCCTCAGGGCTTCACCATCACCACCGAGGCCTGCACCCAGTACTATGCTGATAACCGTGAGATCAACGATGAGATCAAGGCTGACATCTTCAAGTACATGGGAATCCTGGAAGAGCAGACTGGCAAGAAGTTCGGCGATATCGAGAACCCGCTGCTGGTTTCCGTTCGTTCCGGTGCACGTCAGTCTATGCCCGGCATGATGGATACCATCCTGAACCTGGGCCTGAACGACCAGGCTGTTGAAGGTCTGGCAAAGAAGACTTCTAACCCCCGTTTTGCATATGACTGCTACCGCCGCTTCATCCAGATGTACTCTGATGTCGTCATGGAGCTGGGCAAGAGCTTCTTTGAAGAGCGTATCGACGCTATGAAGGAGCGCAAGGGCGTTAAGCAGGATATCGAGCTGGACGCTGAGGACCTGAAGGAACTCGTCAAGGAGTTCAAGGCCATCTACCTGGAGAAGCAGGGCGAAGAGTTCCCGCAGGATCCGAAAGAACAGCTGATCGGCGCTGTCAAGGCCGTCTTCCGTTCTTGGGATAACCCGCGCGCCAACGTTTACCGCAAGATGAACGAAATCCCCTACGAATGGGGCACTGCTGTCAACGTTCAGCAGATGGCTTTCGGTAACTCCGGCATGCGTTCCGGCACCGGTGTTGCTTTCACCCGTAACCCCGCTACCGGCGAAAAGAAGCTGATGGGCGAGTACCTGATCAATGCTCAGGGCGAAGATGTCGTTGCCGGCATCCGTACTCCTTCCCCGATCAGCAAGCTGCACGAGGAAATGCCTGAGGTTTACGATCAGTTCGTTGAGATCGCAACCCGCCTGGAAAACTACTACAAGGATATGCAGGACATGGAGTTCACCATCGAAGATGGCAAGCTCTTTATGCTGCAGACCCGTAACGGCAAGCGCACCGCACAGGCTGCTCTGCAGATCGCCTGCGACCTCGTTGATGAGGGCGTTATCGATCAGCGCACCGCTGTACTGCGCGTTGAGCCCAAGCAGCTGGATACCCTGCTGCACCCGCAGTTTGACGCTGCTGCCCTGAAGGCTGCTGAAGCAATCGGCAAGGGCCTGGCTGCTTCTCCGGGATCTGCCTGCGGTCGCGTTGTCTTCAGCGCTGAAGATGCTGAAGAGAAGGTCAAGGACGAAGCTTGGAAGAAGGTCGTTCTGGTCCGTCTGGAAACCAGCCCCGAAGATATCGTCGGCATGCAGGTTTCTCAGGGCATCCTGACCGTCCGCGGCGGCATGACCAGCCACGCAGCTGTTGTTGCACGTGGCATGGGTACCTGCTGTGTTTCCGGCTGCGGCAATGATAACGATGTTGCTATCGATTACGATGCAAAGGTTATCACCATTAACGGCCACACCTTCCATGAGGGTGACTGGATGAGCATTGATGGCTCTACCGGCAACATCTACGAAGGCCAGATCGCTACCGTCGCTTCCACCGAGAACGCTAACTTCAAGCGCTTTATGAGCTGGGCTGACGAAGCACGCCAGATGAAGGTTATGACCAACGCCGATAACCCGCGCGATGCACAGAACGCTGTCGATATGGGCGCTGAAGGCATTGGCCTGTGCCGTACCGAGCATATGTTCTTCGCTGAGGATCGTATTGCTGCTGTGCGTGAGATGATCTGCGCACGTACCGTTGAAGAGCGCAAGGTTGCCTTGGCTAAGGTTGAGCCGTTCCAGGAAGCTGACTTTACCGCTATGTACCGCATCATGGGCGATCGTCCGATGACCATCCGTTATCTGGACCCGCCTCTGCATGAGTTCCTGCCCACCAAGGCTGAGGATATCGAAGCCCTGGCAAAGGATATGGGCATGACCACCGAAGAGCTGAACAACGTTGTTGTCAGCCTGCATGAGTTCAACCCCATGATGGGCCATCGCGGCTGCCGTCTGGCCGTTACCTATCCGGAAATTGCCGAGATGCAGACCAATGCTGTGATCAAGGCTGCCATCAAGGTTTCTGCTGAGACCGGCAAGATGATCACCCCGCACATCATGGTGCCCCTGGTTGGCGAAGTGAAGGAGCTGAAGTACGTCAAGGACGTCATCGTCAAGACTGCTGACAAGCTGATCGCTGACGCTGGCGTTGACATGAAGTACCAAGTTGGCACCATGATCGAGATCCCGCGTGCCGCCTTGACCGCAGGTGAGATCGCTAAGGAAGCTGACTTCTTCAGCTTCGGTACCAACGACCTGACCCAGATGACCTTCGGCTTCAGCCGTGACGATGCTGCTAAGTTCCTGACCGCTTACTATGATACCAAGATCTACGAGAGCGATCCGTTCCAGCATCTGGACCAGATCGGCGTTGGCAAGCTGGTTAAGATGGCTGCCCATGACGGCCGCGCAACCAACCCCAACTTGGGTCTGGGCATCTGCGGCGAGCACGGCGGCGACCCCTCCAGCGTTGAGTTCTGCCACAACGTTGGCCTGGATTACGTTTCCTGCTCTCCGTACCGCGTTCCCATCGCACGTCTGGCCGCTGCTCAGGCAGCAATTAAAAATCCACGTTCTTGAATCACGTAGATTTTTACAATTAAATGTGGATTACGATATGGCTCGTTCTTATCGAAATTCGCGTGGCTGCGTGCTTTGGCCGAAGCAATGGAAAGACCTGACGGTTAAGGTCGTTCTATAAATCATAGCAAGCCCCTAATCGCTGTACTACAGTGATTAGGGGCTTTTTTTATGCAAAAATGCCCTTTGGGTACATTTTCGGCAAAAAGTATACGATTTTTGGGTACATTTTTGGGGTCAAATCGGGGTACTTAAGAGCTATCAAAAAAACCGCAGGAGTACGCAGCATGACAAAGAAAACATCGCCTGCTTACAGAGCAAGCAAAGAGGAAACTATTCCAATAAATAAGTTGCATCCATTCTCCAATCATCCGTTCCATATCCGACATGATCTGGAATTCAGTGAATTGGTAGACAGTATTTCAGAGAGTGGCATCATTACGCCCATCATCGTCAGACCAAAGGTTGGTGTCGGCTATGAAGTGATAAGCGGACATCGCAGGTGGGAGGCTTGTAAAGAACTCGGCATCGAAAGTATCCCTGCCAGAGTGGAATACATAGACGATGACGAAGCCACGATTCTGATGGTCAACAGCAATATCCAGCGTGAGCATGTGCTGCCAAGTGAGAAGGCATTTGCTTATAAAATGCGCATGGAAGCGTTGAAACATCAAGGACGAGCAACTTTGGCCCAAGTTGGGCCAAAGTTCAGTAGCGAAAAAATTGCAGCTGAAACCGGTGACAGCCGGAATCAAGTAAAGCGTTATATTCGGCTTACCTATCTGATTCCATCTATTTTGCAAATGGTTGATGACGGTCGCATTGCATTCAACCCAGCGGTCGAAATCTCCTATATGACAGAGGAACACCAGACATGGCTCAAAGAAGAAATGGATATGTGTGATGCTACACCGTCTTTGGTTCAGTCTCGGACGCTAAAGGATATGAGCCGAAATGGAACGCTGACGGAGAACTACTTGCATACCCTACTGACAGAAGAAAAGCCGAACCAGCGACAGAAGTTCTTCTTAAATCAGTCGGATGTGCAGCAATACTTCCCATCCAGCTATACACCGCAGCAGATGCAAAATGTCATCATATCACTGCTGCGGAATTGGGAGCATAAGCGGTCTAGCCGCCAGCGTCCACAACACGAAGAAGAACTGGAAAGATAAGAAAAATACAATATGTAATAGCTTACAAAATGTAGTTTTGTGGGTTTTCTTAAATGCACCCATTTTTAGGCAGGAGAAGTGAGATGCAATACGAATATTTTTACGGCGCTCAAGCCGAGCAGTTCTCTTTTTACCGCATACCCAAAGCGCTATTTACAGAGCCAAACTTCCGGGAGCTGTCCACCGATGCCAAGGTACTGTATGGGATTCTGCTGGATCGAATGAGTTTGTCGCTGAAAAATCAATGGTTGTGCTGCATGGCAAAGCAGCCCCGACCACTACGCCAGCATCGTGTCGCCGAACTATTCCAGCATGGGAATCGGATGCTGGTTTTGCAGCACGGAAGCAGGACAGTATACCTATTGGGCAGTAACTTTTCAGTGAGGTCATAAACATGGAACGAAAAAAGACAAGGCTGAACGAGTCCGAAATGAAAGTTATGCAGATTATCTGGAACGCCGAGCACCCCATTACAGGGCAGCAGGTTCTAGGCCAGATCACCGAGCAATACAAAGGTTCGTGGCATCCGCGAACAATTTACCCTCTGATGAGGAAACTAAGCGAAAAAGGGATGATCCGTGATGTCGGCAGTGCCCGCGTAGGCAAAGTCTATGCGCGGCAGTTCCTGCCTGCAATCAGTCGCCCGGAGTACATGGCGCTGAGAATCATGGAAACACTGCCGGAAACAGAACTTCCGCAGTTTCTCAGCTACTTTTCCTACTAAGTGACAATTCGTATAATAGCTTTTCCCGGCAGCAATGCCGGGATTTTTTTATTGGCTTTCCAGCGTCTGTACCCACAGGCGCTGTTTTTATATAGATGAATTTTGACAAAGAAAGGACTTGTGTGCAATGAATCACAAATTCAAAATGAGGCAGCGCGTTACAGCCCTTTGCATGGCGGCGATGATGTGCTGCGGTATGCTCCCCTATGGGGCACTGGCGGAGGACAGCGCAAGACCGGTTGTGGCCGCAACGCCGGAACAGGCGGCAACGCAGGAAGCAAAATCCGAAAGCAATGCCAACAGTACCGCAACCCCGGAAACAGCCGATGAATCCCCGGATGAGGATGCTCCACAACAGGAACCTGAAACCGAGGGCGACACTGGCGGCAGTGACGAACTGTACGAAATCTGGCAAAAGATGTACCCCAGCTTGACGCAGGAGCCGACCGGATATTATCTGGATTCCTATGGCCTGCCGGTACTGGTTGGTGAAACCAAAATCAGCATTGAGGGCTGGGGCAATGAAGATTACAGCAGCGTCAGCGATGATTCTTTTCAGCAGGTGGCGCTTGATGCTGCACTTCTGGATGCGGACAGCACGACTGCTGCGTTCCCGCACATGGATGGCGAGGACTACGCCATCGTGCCTATCAGTATGCAGGTTATGTACCCCGCCAACGGCAGCAGCGCGGACATTACGCTGCCCGATAACGTCGAGCTGCTGGGATATAGCTTTACCAGCGGCGATTTGACCCCGGCAACCGAAGAAGAACGCCAGAGCCAGCTGCATTATGAATTCTCTGAAATTTCCGCAAGCGTGGCGGGTATCTATGTGAAAGCCAGTGAGGATTTCAGCGTCACCATGACTTACACGGATGCAACGCAGACACTGACGAAAACCGTCCATGTTACGCTGGACGATTCCGCACCGGTGCCGGGTATTTTGCAGGATCGCTTTGCACAGAAAACGCAGGTTGCAATGTGTTCGGTGGATGGAGGTATTGCAACTTACGCCGGATTGCAGGTTACCCAGTGCGTGAATACCTCGGTTGGTTGGATGAACTATCTGGGCGGTCAGCCTGCCCTCTGCGGTGATCGCGGCAAGTGGGCATGGGGCCCCGGTGCTACCTATAAGAACAAATATCCACCGGTAGCCAATTATACCCCCGCTGGTCAGGTGTGGGTCGAAGCTGAATACTTCAACAAAGGCTGGGTGCCAGATCAGGCCACTTTGTGGTCGAAAGGCTTCAATAACGGTGCGCCTGCGGTTGCGAGTCTTGCCTTAGATGCAGCAGATAACGCAACAGACAATTACCTCGCACTGCTGTCTTGGCAGGCAGAACAGTATCCTGACAGCATCGCTGCCGAGATCGTCAATGCACCGGAAGCCTATGCGGCACCGACCGGCAAGACCGTGTATGTGGGCACGCTGTATACGCCCAGCAATGCTGCATGGCAGCGCTTTGTGGTTCTGAACTATACCCCGGTTGTGCTTAGCGGCGACAGCGAGATTCCCGGCTTTGAAACCGGTGGCGAATCGGTGGATAAGCCGTGGAGCGCCAGCTATGAGCGCAGCGAGTCCTTGGATTTTTCCTACACGGTCAATACCGACAAAATCCAGCTGGACACATTGGAAAAAGTGGATGGCGCAGGCATTGAAATTGCACCGATCCTTGATGGCATCCCTGCCGACATTGACGGCGGCAGCTGGACAATTACACCGGATGGGATGCAGTCCGTCACGACCAGCGGACATACGGCAGATGACAATTACCACCTGAACGGCGGCGATGGTTCTGTAACATGGACGGTGCATTTCAGCGTCAGCAAGTCGGCATCTCAGAGTGGAAGTATTACCGCCAACAGTGAGCAGGATGCCGATGCACAGGCATCTGCCGCACAGTCTGCTGCACAGAGCGCCTGCGAAGGTCAGGTCAACGGGGAAATTGAAGCGGCACTTTCTGCTGCCCATAACTACTTTGACAACCTGAAATTCTCCTACAACGAAGTGACGGTGCCCCACGGCTTTGATGCTTTCGGCGGCGAATATGGCAGCAGCCAGTCCATCACCGTGCCCGCCAACAGCAGCAACGATTACCTTATGAAAAACGACGAGTGGTCCGTCAAAGTTGCCATCGAAAAAATCGACAGCGAGACCAAACAGCGTATCAAGGGTGATGCAGCGTTCAAGATTTATGAATGGGATACCGTACTCCAGCGCTATATTCCCGCAGGTGGCTATAACCAGTATGCGGTGGAGCGCCAGCCGAACGGCACCTATAAAGTCATCAACCACAGCAGCTATGCCAACGGTTCGGATAACATCTACTATACTCAGCGCAACGAGGGCCGTTTTGTGGTTGTGGAGAGCCGTGCCCCCAGTGGCTACTATGGCGACTGGACGGATGTAACGAACCCCGGTGCGGCAGGTTCTGTTTTGGGCAAGCGGGCCTATGCCTTTGAAATCACCAAGGCGCTGGATGGGCAAACTCTTTGGCTCGGCAATGCAGACTATAATGCCGATATTACCACCACCAACAACGGCGGCACTCTGATCGACACCGGTGAGGCCATCGTCACGATTACGTTTGGCGACCGCGCAACAGACAAAACCTACGACACAGACCCTACTGGCATTGCCAACAATGAAAAATCCTACACGATGCACGCTGATGGCGACAAAATGCAGAACGACCGCGTTCTCGGCAGTATTTTGCTGACCAAAGTCGATTTGGATGCAGCGCGGTATCTGGCTGCGGGCAGCAACGGTGATACCACCTTGGAGGGAGCCGTCTACGACCTGTATGCAGCGGATACCATCGCACACCCGGATGGCGTCACCGGCACAGTGGATTATTCCAAAATTTTGGATGCCAACGGTAACCCCATCTGGCACACCACTGTGCTTACCAACGGCGGCTGGGATACCGATTACCTGCCCATTTTGCAGAAAGACAGACTGGTTGCCTCTGCTGCCATCAAGGACGGGAAACTTGCTTTTTCCAACCTATATATGGGGCGCTACTACCTTGTCGAGCGTGCCACAGGGTTGGTGTTGCCCATTGACGGCAATGGCAAACTGTATACGACCGGCAAATACCCGCAGCTGAATAAAAAGCTGGAGCGCACCGGCAAATACAGTGATTTGGTTCGGAAGAATAACGAATACACCGACTACCTTTATAAAAATCAGTATTCTGCCGTAGCCGAAAGCCGCAAGCTGGACGGCAGCAAGGCATGGGATGGCTATTACCTTTCCTATGCCACCGGGTATCTCTGCGATGAGGTTGACCACTACAAAACACTGACCTATGCGGATGAATCCAGCTACCATATCAGCGCCGAGCAGGAAAGCCAAGATGAAGTCCTCAAATCTGGCTTCTCGCTGAATAAACTAGTCTCCACCACCGGTCAGCCCAGCCCGGCGCTGAAGCTGGAGGGTGCGGGCTTTACCGTCTATCGCATTTCCAAGCTGAGCAAGGAAGCGCAGTTCACCACAAACCCGGATGGCAGCTACAATGCACAAAGTATTTTGGACGTTTACCGCAAAGACAACTACGATAATTTGACGCTTAAGTACGATTTCACTGCCGAGGGGCAGGCTGTTGCCAATATGTATGAGAGCAACGCTGCCACGGTAGAAGCCTACAATGCCACCCTGACCGCAGATGGTGACTACGCCAACGGCAAAGGCAATGGCTGGGTTCCCACTGATCAGGATGCAGAGTACCGGTTGACAGAACTGTATACGAACGAGGAAGGTGTCATCCGCATTGAGGGACTTCCGTATGGGCAGTACCTTATTGTCGAGACTACGATCCCCAAGGACGTTTTCCAATGTGATCCCTTTATCGTAACAGTCAGCAAGGACAGCCCGCAGAGCCGTTTTACGGTTCCTGCTGGCAGCGTCACCACCGCCACCAACAACTACATGGTCTATAACGTGTTGGATGAAGAACTGGAAGGTTACTTGCAGCTCGTCAAGACCGATACCGAAACCGGCAAGGCGGTCAAGATTGCGAACACTGCTTTTGCACTGTACAAGTTGGATGATAAAGGCAACAAGACCCGTATCTCGATGATTGATCCTGCCAGCGGCAGCGCCACCAAGAAAACCGATGTGCTCTACACCGATGCGGATGGCCTGATGAAAACGCCGGAAAAACTCCCGCTTGGTCGCTATTTCATTGAGGAATTGCAGGGACCCGAAGGTTACTACAATGATCCTGCCTACTCTGTAGAATTTGAAATCACTTCCGAGCGTGTCTGGCAGGTCGTGGGCAACGCCACCAATGACATGGACGAGTACATTGTAGAAGAAAAGTATTTCAACCATGAAACCCTCGGTCAACTCACTATCCGCAAGCTGGGCAATGTCCTGACCGATTACAAAGACGGGCAGTTCATCTACACGCAGGATAATTTGGCAGGGGCAACCTACGAAATCCACGCGGACGGCGATATTGCCACGCCCGACCGTCAGGGCACTTATTGGTATAAGGATGGCGACCTTGTTGCCACTGTTACCACAGGTGCGGCCGGTCAGGTGGACGAAGTGAAGTTTGCTCCCAATCGTACACAGGCTACCTATGATTTCCTCACCATCTCCCATGACGGCACCAAAGGTGAAGTGAGCGTGACCCTGCCTTTGGGCAAGTACACGATCACCGAGGTCAAAGCACCCTATGGCTTTGTGCTGACGCAGCAGAGCTATAGTGTTGAATTCGGCTGGGACAACCAGCGCAATGATATTGTGCTGGCGAAAACCATCGTAAGCCACGAGCAGGATGGCGACAAAGAGTGTTCATACGGCATTATCAATGTTAAAGATGCTTCGGATGCCCATAAGACCGCACAGGTCCTTGTCTTTGAAAATGCGCGTGTGCTGCCGGTTCCCGAAAAGCCCGATGACAAGGTCAGCAAAATCGGCGTTGGCATCTATAAGCAGGACCGCGAAACACTGACCTATCTGCCCGGTGCTGTGTATGAACTGTACACGGTGGACGATATTTTCGCAGCAGATGGCACGAAGCTGGTGGACGCCGGTGCAAAGCTGGCAACCAGTGACCCAACCAACGACAGCGGTTTTACTTGGTTTGATGTGGATGTGCCGATTCGCGGCGAAACCTATCCGGACTCCGGCAATAGCGGTAAATACCGCATTGTCGAAATCACCGCCCCTGCTGGGTATCTTCTTGATAACAGCCCCATCGAGGTCGAGTTCACCTATGCCGGTCAAGAAGTGGCATGGCAGGTAGTGGATGGCACAAACACCAATTTGCGCACTACGGTGAACATCTCCAAACAGGATGTCACCAACGGCAAAGAGCTGCCCGGTGCCAAGCTGGAGATCCACGAGGCAGATGGCAAGCTGATAGAAAGCTGGACCTCTGCCAAGACACCGCATACCGTGCGAGGTCTGGAGCTGGATAAGGAATACACCCTCATCGAAAAACGTGCTCCTGAAGCCTATGCAGAAGCCGAAAACATTGTGTTTAAGCTCGTACAGGTTGGAAATGAACAAGAAAACGAGGTCCATGTAAAGACCGGCGGTACGTGGGAAAAGCTGGACGACACCACCGTAGTCATGCAGGACGCACCTGTATTGGATATTGACAAGGTGGACGCAGGCGGCACCTTGCTGTCTGGCGCAACGCTGACCATCCGTGATGAAGATAAAAACGTCATCGACACATGGGTAACCGACTCCAATACGCATCGGGTTCCGATTTCGGAAGATGGTATCCACCTTTCTGACGGGAAAGCCGAGCATATCTACACCCTGACGGAAGATGCCGCGCCTGCCGGTTATGAGGTGGCAAGTTCTGTTCAGTTCAAAGTCGAGCTGGTAGACGAGACGGTCTGTTTGTATCTGCGCACAGATGAAAAGGCAGACTGGGAACGAGCCGATAAGCGTCTTATCACGATGGTCGATAAGGCTACCCCGCACCATGAGGATACGCCAGAACCTACCCCTGCACCTACTCCGGCTCCCACACCTGCCCCAACACCTGTGCAGACCCCCGCACCGACTTCCACCCCCGCGCCGCAGCTGACGATCCCCCAGACCGGAGACACGTTCCCGGTGGCCTTGCTGGTCGTTGTTGTGTTCGGTTCTATTGCTGCAATCGGTGTGCTGACCTACAAACGCCGCAAATCTGAAGCTGATACCGAGGAAGACGACCAGTGATATGATTTATACCTGCATCGCAGACGGAATCCGCAGTCCGCCTGCGTTTTTTCTTAAAAATAAATATAAGGAACCGATGAAAATGCAAAATGAAAACACAAAACGCGTATGGCTGTATGCGCGAATTCCCGGTAATGATGGCGAAACACTTCGCTGCATTCGTGAGTGTGCAGCGAAAGCACAGCAGGACAACTGCAAAATTGTCGGCACCAGCGCTGACGAAAGATATGGCTGGCTGCTGCGCCCCGGCTACCGTGAAATGATGCGGCAGGTCAAGGCCGGGGAAATTGACCGCATTTATATTTATCGTATGCGCCAGATCAGCGGCAAGGAACAGCATCTATTTCGCTTTTTCCAACAGGTCATGCAGCAAGGCATCAAGGTTGTAACACTGGAATACAGTCTGCGCGACAGACTGCATGAGTACAGGTTGGAAATGAAAATTGAAAACTATGCAGCGCGGCACAAACTGCCCTTACCATGGTGAGCTGCGAAAAATGTCGCAAGAAGGGATGAACTATGATTGAAGAAACCGCAGTTCGCGTGGAAATCAGCGCTGCGCGGTTTGCCAGCCAGAGCATTTTTGATATACTCCGGCTGACCGTGCAGGCAATGAGCAGCCAAAATTATGGGCAGCAAAGTCTGAACACGCTCAACCGGCAGGAACGCCCGCTGGCATCGGTGGACGTGAATAAAAAGACGCTGCCCTACATCCGCAGGCAGCTGAAGCAATATTCCGTAGATTTCTCTGTCACCAAAGACCGAGATACCGGCCAGATGTATTTGTGGTTTAAGGGACAGGATGTGGATCGTATTCAGACTGCGTTGGAAAACTGCATTGCAGAGCGCGGCAAAGAACGCCCAATTCCGGAACTGAGAGACCTATGCGACCGCGCCGCGCAGCGGGTCAAAGAGATGAACCAGTCCCGCCCTGTGCCGCCGCCGGAACATGGAGAACGCCTATGAACCAACCGAAAAGAAACCTGAAAATTTGGATACCCATTGCAGCGGTTTTATGCTTTTGGTTGGGTGACTGGATGGGTCACACATACGAACTCACCGAGGGAACCACTACGCACCGGCTGACAGCTGCACTGAACCTGAACAGCCTACTGCTGCACCCGTTCAGGCTCTCGGCTGACGCCTTTTCGCTTGGCTGCGGTATTGCCGCAGCGCTCATGGCAGGGCTTATTTACCTTTGTGTGAAGTACAGCAAGCACCGCCTGATGCCCCAGAAAGAGTACGGCAGCGCCCGATGGGGCGGCCCGGAAGATATTGCCCCTTTTCTGGATGAAAACGCGCAGAACAACCTGCCGCTCACGGCATCGGAAAGCCTGAGTCTTTCTCCAAAAATGAAAGTCACAGCAAACGATAACTATAACCGCAATAAGAACGTGATCGTGTTCGGCCCATCTGGTTCCGGTAAGAGTTACAGCGTTGCCGGCCCGCAGCTATTGCAGTTTAACAGTAACTATGTGCTCAGTGATCCGAAGGGAGAGTTGCTTCAGGAATATGGCAATGTCCTACTCTCTCAAGGATACAAAGTGAAAGTGTTCAACCTGAAAGACCGGGATAAATCCGACCACTATAACCTTTTCGCCTACATAAAAAATGAGGATGATATTCTGGTCGTCACCAAGAACCTTGTCAAAAACCTGAAAGAAGATCCCACCGCCAAGAGCACCGCCGACCCGATATGGGAGGAAGGCATGACGGCGCTGCTGGAAGCACTGATCGGCTATGTGTTCTACGAATTGGAGCCGGAAGAACGGAACATGAACAGCGTTATGACGCTGCTCCTTATGCTGGAATCGCAAGGCGATGGCCCCAACAGCGTGAGCCAGCTCGACCTGCTGTTTGATGACCTGAGCATCAACAAGCCGGACTCCTTTGCTGCAAAGCAGTATAAGCTCTATAAGATGGCTCCTGGCAAGACCGCACAGAGCATCAATGTGTCGCTGGGGCTGCGCATGAGCGCATTCAACATTCCGTCCATTGCCAATATCTGCGCGGACGATACGATTGACCTGCGGGAACTGGGCAGCGAGAAAAAAGTGGCGCTCTTTGTTGTTACGCCCGACACAACAACCGCCTACAATTTTTTGGCGGCAGTTATGTTCCAGCAGTGCTTTCAAATTCTGGTGGATATTGCAGACCATCGCCCGGATAAGCGCCTGCCACGGCATCTGCGGTTCCTCTTGGATGAATTTCCGAACATCGGCATGATACCGGATTTTCAAATCCTTATCAGTACGATTCGCAGCCGTGACATTGCCTGCACCCTGATTTACCAGTCATTGAACCAGCTGAAAAGCCAGTACAAAGATGACTGGGCGACCATCTATGAAAACTGCGATTCTATGATCGTTCTTGGCGCAGGCGGTAACCCGGAGAATCTGGAGTTCTTCTCCAAGGCGTTGGGCAAGGCAACCATTGAAGTCATGAACACATCGGAGAACAAAGGCAGTCAAGGCTCGTATACGAAGTCCTATCAGGCTCTTGGACGTGAGTTGATGACCCCGGAAGAAATCCGAACTATGCCCCGGAACTGGTGCCTGCTGATGATTTCCGGTGTGGCACCCTTTTATTCGCGCAAATACAATCTGAAAGATCATCCCAATTACCATTTGGTAGAAGCGGAAGGCGGCAAGCCTTTCGACTATGACAGACGCGCAGAGCAGTCTTTTGCGGATTTTATCAGCAATGTGAAGGACGTAAAGACCGTAAATCTCTGTGCTGAGAATAACAACTGAACGGAGAAATATAAAATGGAAATGGTATCTACGATTACGACCCTCATCTCGAATGTTGTCACCTTTGCCGGTGGCCTCCTGCTGCTGTTCGGCGCGGTAACGCTGGGCACCAACCTGAAGGACCACAACGGTCCCGGTATCAGCAGTGGTGCATGGGCAATGGCAGGCGGTGTGCTGATTATTGCGGTTGCCACCTACTTCGGCACGCTGACAGTCGGGTAAAGGAGGGCTGCGCTATTTTTGAAGATACAATACGCAGCCAGTTGGAGGGCATTTCTGCCACGGTCAACTCTATGGGGCAAAATTCCGGTTTGCTCAGCAGCCTGACAGACTGGAACAGCACGTTGGCGGGCTATGCTGACAGCATAAGCACCGGCGTCGTTATGCCGGTGGCGCTGACCCTGCTGGCGCTTTTTATGATTCTGGAGTTGTATAATGCCACCCAGCGTATTGCCATGAACGGCAGCAGCAACGCGTTTACCATCCAGCAAATCGCGCTGGTGATGATGAAAATCGTTGTCTGTCGCTGGGCTGTGCTGCATACAACGGAAATCCTGAACGCACTCTTTGAAATCGCATCCACCGTGACTACGGGCATATCCGGTTATGTCGGCAGTGGCGAAGTCAATACGACCGTTGACATTGAAAATGCCATCGCCGCGCTGCCGGGCGGCATTGGCAATATGCCGGTGGCGCTGGAGCTGATGGTCGTTGGTTGGATGCTGCGCATTGTGAACATCGTGGTCAACACCATTGTGGCTGCGCGGTTTATAGAGTTGTATGTCTACAATGCGATGGCATCGCTGTCCATAGCCACACTCTGCTATCAGGAGCTGCACGGCATTGCGGTGAACTTCCTCAAATCCTACCTCGCAGTTGCCTTGCAGGGCGCGGTGCTGTATCTGGTCATCGGCTTTTATCCGGCACTGGCCGGTTCGCTGGGCACCGGTGGCAGCATCACGGAGCAAGCGTGGGCAATGCTGGGGCAGTCGGTGATCCTGCTGGTGGCAGTGTTTATGAGCGGAAAGTTCACGAAAGCCATTACCAATGCGATGGGCTAATACCATTTGGAGAAACAACTATGATTGCCACAAAAACAAACCTCGAAATTACAGAGTACAGGGAGAAGTTCTTTTTAGGATTATCCCTCCGCCAGCTGGCCTGCTTTGCTGCGGCTGCGATGCTGGCGATTGCGACCTGCTTTGTCTGTCTGCACTGGCTGCGGATGGATATGCAGGTCGTTTCTTATATCGTCATGGTGGAGGTGCTGCCTTTTTTGGGGTTGGGCTTTATCCACCGTGACGGTTATCCGTTTGAAAAGCTCGTGAAAATTTACTGGGCATGGCACAGCGAAAATGCAGCGGTGCCGATCCGCCCCTATAAGGAGAGTCGAAATGTTCAAAAGAAAAGAACTCGCAGAAATTCCGAATGTGAAACCTATTGCCGCCGAGACGAAAAAGCAGCGCGCAAAGGAAGGAAAGCAGCGGTCAAAGCAGCTGCGCAGATCCGCAAAACAATCCGAAATGAATGCCGCGCAGAGCGCCCGCAGCATTAAGAAGCGCCGTGCGCCTGAGAAGGCTGCGGACTGTCTGCAATATGAGCGTATGTACGAAAGCGGCATCTGTGAGGTGGAATCGGGGCTTTTCTCCATGACAATGGCATTCACGGACGTCAATTTTCAGCTGGCGCGGCAGGAAGAGCAGAAAAGTCTTTTTACCCAATACAGTGAATTCCTGAACTATTTTGACCCAGACACGCATCTGCAAATCAGTCTTGTGACCCGGCGCGTGGATGAAGCAGAGTTCCGCCGCGACACGTTTCTGCCGCTGCGCGGTGATGCCCGTGACCGGTATAGCGAGGAAATGAACCGCGTTATATCGGAAAAAGCACTGCAAGGGCAAAACGGATTGATTCGGGAGAAGTATATCACTATCAGCTTGCATGAGGATGATTACAGAAAAGCGCAGGTTCGACTCCTCAAACGCGCAGAGGACATCCAAAACCTGTTCAAGCGCATGGGCAGCACTGTACGCAGGCTCTCCGGTATCGAGCGCCTGAACCTGCTGCATGGTATTACCCGCCCGGAAGAAGTCATGGCATTTTCTTATGATTGGCTGCTGGCAGAAGATTCCCTTACGACCAAGGATTTTATTGCGCCCAGTGGTTACAACTGGAAGCCGGAGCATGATGATTCCCGCGCTGTGTACAATGACCGCTACCAGTTTGGCGAGTATTATGGCAAGGTGCTGTATCTGCGGGATATTGCCCCGCAGATGAAAGACAACCTGCTTTCGCTGCTCAGTGACTTAGACTTTGATAATGCAATTTCCATTCATGTAGATGCAGTTGAGCAGCGCGAAGCCGTCGAACAGGTTCAAAAACAGTTGGCTTATATGCAGAAAGAAAAGGGCGATGGCATGGTCAATGCTGTGCGCATGAACCTGCCCGCCTACATGGGTGTGCGATATGAGCTGACCAACCAGATCGAGGATGCCGAGGAGCTGCTGGACAACTTACACAACTATAACCAAAAGATTTTCAAGGTCTGCATCCTGATCCACACCTATGGCCGCAACAATGCCGAACTGGACGAGCGCGTGCAGCAAATCTGCAATACTGTGCAGCAGCAGACGTGCCGGTTCAGCGCTATCCCATTTGAACAGTGCGCTGCCATGAACAGCGTTTTACCACTTGGAAAGAAATGGCTGGCGCTGGAGCGCACTCTCTTGACGGTGAATACCGCCATCTATGTGCCGTTTACCACGCAGGAACTGTTCCAACCCGGTGGGCTGTATGAGGGCACCAACGCCCGCAGTAAAAACCTGATTATGGTCAACCGAAAACTGCTGCCTGCCCCGGCCGGTATGGTGCTGGGCATGACCGGCTTCGGCAAATCCTTTGCTGTTATGCAGATGATGGCAGGTATCATGCTGCGCTGGCCGGAGGACGATCTGGTCATCATCGACCCGGAAAATGAATATGCGCGGCTGGTCGAGGCTTTTGGCGGTGAAGTGATTGAAATCTCGGCATCGAGCAAATCTCATATCAATCCGATGGATATTTCGGAAGATTACGGCGATGAAGGTAATCCTATCCAGCTGAAAAGCCAGTTCCTGCGGGATTTCTGCCAACTGGTTTTGAACAGCAAAGAGTTGAGCGCCCAAGAGTGCAGTCTTGTGGACCGCGCAGCGCTGATTACCTACCAGAAATATTTGCTGCATCCGGAGCGTGAGCAGATGCCCTCGCTGCATGATTTTTACAATAATTTGTCTTTGCAGGGCCCGCAGGCAAAAGCGCTTACGATGGCGTTGAGTATGTATGTGGATGGCACAATGGACCTGTTTGCCCACCAGACAAACGTGGATTTGCAGAACCACTGCATCTGTTTTAATACCGTGAAACTGGGCAAAAGTATGCAGTCCATCGGCATGATGACAGTGCTGGACCAGATTTGGAACCGCATCACCCGAAACCGTGTGCTGGGACGCCGCACTTGGATTTTCACCGATGAGTTCCAGCTACTGCTGGGCAACAGCGCCTGCACGAACTACTACTTCGAGCTTTCCAGCCGTGCCCGTAAGTGGGGTGCCATCCTGACTTCCATTACCCAACATGTTCGCTCTGTGCTGAACAACGAGGATGCCCGGCGTATGTTGTCTGACTGCGGCTACATCAAGCTGTTGAATCAGGCCCCGGACGATGCGAACGACATTGCGCGGCTGCTGCATATCTCTGATGAAGAAAAGCGGTATATTGAAAATGCAGAGGTGGGCAGTGGGCTGCTGATTGCAGATAAAGTGGTGGTGCCTTTCAACAATACTTTCCCGCAGGACACTGAGCTGTTCCGTCTGATGGATACCAATCCTAACCGCAAGAAATAAGCCGGGATTGTAGGGGTTATGAAATGTCAGAACTATTCACGCAAACGAATAAGCAGAAGAAACTCTTTCGAACAGAAGAGGATATTGTAGCGAACATTCAGACTCAATTCGGTATGCCGCATACGGGAAAAGACCTTCTGCTTGATGCAAAAATGGGGCCAAATAAAGACAAGTCCAGTCGTCTGGACTTGGAACCAGACGCGCTATCTGATACAGGAATGTCCGATGATGTCGGTGCCGGTGACACATCCGGAATCCTGCATGATTCTGCTGGAGGTAATAAGAATACTATCACCGGCACAAATACACCGCGCTCCAGCCGTGCCAGCGCCTATTATGATTTGCTGCGCAGTCAGCACAAGAACGGTCACTATAAAGCTCCTGCATACCGGGTTGTGGATGCCATAGAAAGCCCGCTGCAAGCTGGTGCCGGTGCTTTGAATTATCACGATGACTTCGATACGGATACCGTTCAAAATGCAGGGCTGCACATGGCAGTGGCGCAGACTGTTGTAGAGGGCAATATCATGGCCGCAGCAGCGGACAGCGCTTTTGTAATCGGCAAGCAGACCGGCAACATCCTGAAAGAACTGAAGGATGAAACAATCAATGCAAAAGACGCCTTGAAAGCTGGTGGAAAAGTTCTGCGCCTGCAAGGAGGAAAATCCGTTGTAAAAATTGGGGGTGCAACCCTACGCAGTACAGAGCAGTACCTATCTTCATTTCAGGTTTCAACGGATGATTTCACCGGCAGTGTTCCGGGAAAGGTCAAAGAGGCTGCTACCAATACCGGGAACATTCTGAAAAAGATAACCAATGTGGTTCTGCACCCGCTGCGGAATCTAATTGCTATGGGAAAAGTTATTCTGATGGGTGCGGTCATTTTACTGTTTCTGATTATTGTCAGTCTGCTGGGGCAGATGAGTGGCACAACGTCCACCTCTGTGTTTGGCGCGAATCGTATTGAGGACATTCAGACGCTTGTGCAGAAAATCAACGACTACCGCAATGCAGCGGTTACCGAGGGCATCTATCAGGCATTCCAGAATGACGTTGACCCCAATGGCAATCCCTATGGGTACGATTCGCTCACCGGGCAGCGCAGCAATAATTTGCAGCATGGTGTCACTTGGAACTATGCCAATGGCATCTACAATGACACGGCGGAGATTATTTCCTTGGCGGCAGTATATTACCAGCAGGACTGGCCGCGTTCGGAGCTTTTGTCCGCTTTCAGCGACAATGTGCCCTTTACAAAATTCTGCCGAGCACTGGCAGCGTATGGTCTGGATGTGACTGCACGAGAGTCAGCTCCTTATTCCTGCATGAGCTATGGCGGCTGCGTGAACGGTTACCGTAGCGAAGGTGAAATGGTTTCTATCAAGGATTATCGCCTTGAAACCCATACTTGCAGTGAGGGCGATGATGCCTGCGGGCAGTATGATGCTGCCGCAGAGTGGCACTGGAATGAGGGTCATGCAGAAAATAGGAGCTATTCTATATGGAAAGAGGACGGCACACATGATGTGACCGTCTTTTTTCCTATCATTTTCCCGGATGGTGCAACAGGCTCTGCACTTTCCGATTTGCCGGAAGAATACAACGCAGTTGCTGATGGGAAAATTAAGGCAGCGGACTGCACCGGCAATATTGTGCTGGATGAAAGCGCCAACTTGTACAAGGGCGAACTGAACGACTGGTTTTATACTCCGGACGAGCTGACGGTCACTTTTACTGTTGTGACCGGCGAGGGCGATGATGCGGTTTCCGATGACTACGAAGTTGCGTTTACCAATGCAACCGCTATACCTTGGTGCCCCGGAGAGTTGAACGATGGGCAGTACGGCCACTACGATCTCAGCTGCACAATTTATCTGACAGGCTATGACCGCTACACAGACCCGGAAACGCAGGCCCCAAACGGTGCGGACGGCGGGACAGGCAATCTGGAAGCGCTGGCAGAAAGTTGTGATGCAGGAACTTTGACCCGGACAATCATTAAGCAGGATCAGTACGGTAATGAGTATGCCGGTAATGCGGTATCAGCCCGATATACAAAAACGATTACGCTGCCCAACGGCGCAAGCGGATTTCAGGGGTGGTATAAGGATGGCGAAGATACTTATGGAAATGTGGAATGGGCATCGCTTCTGTATCGCATGGACTGGGAAGAACTGTATGGGATTGTGGACGGCATAAAATGCCGTGCCACCGGTAGTGGCATGACCGAGGAAGAATTGCGGCAGCTATTTGCCAGCCTGAATATCGACGCCACGACCGCACGCGGTCAGGTGGTCGCCTTTGCGTTAAGCTGCCAAGGAAAGTTTGTCTATGCCCAGCCATCGTCGCTGCGCGGCGGGCCGGGCAGCCCCAGCGTGGGCATCAATCTGGATTGTTCGAGCTTTGTCCAATATTGCTATTGGGCGCAGAACCTGCCTTTTTCCGCAGGCAGCACAGCCGCCTATCGGAACGCAGCAGACCTAGTAAGTATTTCCACGTCTGAAGTGCAGCCGGGAGATCTGCGCGTGGTATATGCCTCTGGCGGCGAACAGGGGCACGTTCAGATGGCGCTGGGCGGTGATGCGTGGATCGAGTGTTGCTATGGCTATGGCGTTGCAGTGAATATGTCCAACGCATGGATGGAGAGCAGACCATGCTATTATTTCCGCTATGCGGGATTCTGAGAGGTGTTTTTTATGAGAAAATTTCTCGCATTACTTTTTGCGCTTTTACTTTGTACAGCAACAAAAGTCTATGCAGAAGATGCTGCTACTGTAACGGTGGCGGTCAAGGATTTTCCGCAAAAATTGCAGAACCGCACTGTGATTGTCACACTTGGCAATGGCCCATCTGATACGGAATCTACGGTTATTGTTCTGGATGGGCTGAACAACTACACGGCAACGGTGACGGTTGCACCGTCAGAATATTACTGCGCTGCTGCTGTGCAGTATGATGCCTTGGGCGATTATCCCTTACAGGAAATTAACCAGACGACATTTTTGCAAGCAGAAGGCGGGAACCACTACGACCTGATTTATACCTTGGCAGGCAGCAGCTGGTATGAGAGCGTGACCGGCCAGCAACGGCACTACACATTGCAACCGCTGGAAACGCCACCAGAGAACTATGAGCCAAAACCGGCGCAAGTAGGAGCATACCTGACCGCACCAGTTGGCTTTTCCCAACACGTGATAGTTTACTTGCAGAATTTGTACACTGATGATGTCTATGATTTGGAGCTTTATGAATCGAATGGGTTAGCCGCTGTTGAACCAAATGCACTGAGCGGAAAATATGCGTTTCTTTCCGCTTGTGTTGTTGGCGATGCAGAAAACCGTTACCAGTTCAGCTGTGAACAGAACGAACTTTCCACGGAAACCGGTGCGGATTTTCACTTGACGGTGACGGACACTGCCAGTCCAGACCGCGAGATGAACACGCCAAGCCGAGATCAAAATAGCACGGTGCAGGCGGCGAACAGCTTCAACAACAGAAATACGGATGCGCCGCAGCAGTCGACTACGCAGCCGGAGATTGTTTCCCAACCAGTAAAGCAGCAGGAAAAGCAGCTTGATCTGCTTTCCTTGCTGCTGGACTTTATGCCGGTGGTGCTTGTGGGCGCGGTGCTCTTTGCAGTGCGCCGCAAGCGCCGTCACTGAGCCCCGCAGGGGTAACCGGGAGCGTGAGCGACGGTTAGCAAGCATTGCATCTGTATATACACAGATGCGCTCAGGGACACCCTGAAACCCGTTTTGGGGAATATTCCCCATGCCCTTTTGACGAGAAATGGACCGGATAGATGAAAAAGAACAGAGAACGACCGATCAGCAAACTGCTCTTTTTTTCGGAAGAAGAGCTTCAAATTATCCAGAAAAAGATGCAGGAAGCCGGGATGACAAACTTCTCCGCTTATTGCCGGGAACAGCTGGTTAAGGGCGAAGTGCGTCATTACGATTTTCAGGTGCTTAAAGAGCAGGCGGCTTATATTGGGCGAATCGCCGGCAGCATAAACCAAATTGCAAAACGCTGCAATGAAAATAAGTCGATTCACACCAATGATGTAGAGCAGTTGCGCCGGGAATTTCTGGCGCTGAAAGCAGACTATCTGGAACGTGTGGTTAAGCTGTTGAGAAAAATTTATTGAATAGGAGAATGACGATATGAATCAAAATGAAGAAATCCGTGTGTTGTATGTGCAGCCGGGTAAGTACCCAGAGGAAATCAAGATACCTAATACGCTGGAAACTTTTCAAAAATATGTTTGTGGGAGTATAGAAAGCGTAAGATTGGACAGGGATGCCTATATCATCTGTAATGATGAAGGAAAGCTGCTTCCATTACCACCGAACCGCTTATATGGTTCAAC